>BNJU01000116.1_pt1 | contig 232734 bp, 339 predicted proteins | sample 8539281 | NCBI WGS metagenome assembly BNJU01 (sample SAMD00202456, study PRJDB9452) | human saliva metagenome | isolation source: human saliva | place: Japan
ATGCTTTCACATTATTTAAGACGTACAAAGAACAATGCAATAGCACCGATAACTGGTGCAATGGCAAGGGTCATCAATGCAGATTGATAACTGCCTGTAGCTGTTAACATGCTACCTAAAATCATAGGTGCCAACATAACGCCGATCTGATTAAACAAGTTTACGAAGCCTGCAGTTGTACCGCGTAAATGAGGTGCTGCGGATTGAATTACGAGGCATTTGTTAAAGCACTATGCATGAAAGCACCAATACCAAGAATTGGACCTGTTATAAAGAGCATATCTGGATTTGTGGTGCTCGCAAAGAGGATCAATGCTGGTGCAAATAAGAACATAACAAGCGCCACCAAATGGTTCTTCTTAATCGGTAATATATCGGACAAAATACCAATAGTCGGTTTCGCAATAAGTGCGGCTAAACCAAAGGCAGACATTACATGACCTGCATAGATGGCATTAACGCCGAGCTGTTTAACCATGTACAAGTTTGACCATTGTGCCACCGCCCAGGTAGCACCGGTAGCAAAGAAGCCTGCAAAGGCAAGACAACAAATGTTGCGATTCTTCAAAACATGTAACAAGTTTTCCTTTAAAGAAGTCTTTTCCCCTATATGAGCAGACGCAGCACTCACCTCTGCTTCTCGTTGAGCTAAAATCTCAGCACTTGGCTTACGAACCGTAAAGTAGCTAAGAATGAAAACAAGGATTGGTAATACCGCTGTTAAAAGAAATGCATTTTGCCAACCATAATTAGTTGCCACATATGGTGCATAAAGGTTTACAGTAGTCAATCCAAGGGATGTGCAGGACATGAAGATACCCACGGCTGCACCACGTTGATTAGGCCCAAAGTAATCCCCAATAGCACTTAAACAAGATGCTTGTACTGGACCAGATACAATACCTAATAAGAAACGTAATACCCAGCCATAGGTGTAATTATCTATAGTACTCATCAATGCCGTAATAACTGCCATGGCAAGTAAGCTTACCAAAATGGTGTAACGATAACCAATGCGATCCGCTAAGATACCACCTGGTAAAACCATAATGGCATAGCCCATATAAAAGGCGGATAAATAGGCCGTACCCATTTGAGGCGTGAAACTCAAGGCCTCATTAACGATAGGCATCAAGGATGCCCAAGATAAACGCATAACAAAGCTAATCAAAAATGTTAGCCACACGCTGACAAGAATTAAAATCTGAGTTCGTGAGAAACTAAGTCGATTCATACGAGCTCCTTTCTACAGAATAAAAACATATAAAGTAATCATACTATAAATAGAAAGAATTTTTCAAATACAAAGCATGACGGATAACATAAAAAAGAACCCTCTACCGATTAGATAAAGGGTTCTCTCTAGTATTATACAAGGCACGGGCTCCAATTGCCTTACCAAGTATATTAATAAATCAAAAGAAACGAGCAACAGGCAACAAATGGCCCAACTGGTCTTTAAAGATTTATATTATACGAATAATATAGCACAAGTACGAGATTAAAGCTATATATAAAACCCTCTAGGCATAACCTAAAGGGCTTTTCTAAGTCGTGGCGGAGATAGTAGCTATTTCGCATTAGTTGCTTTCTCCGCCTTCTTTGGTCCGGTTAAATCCTTTTTAGTTTTGTTTAAGTCGTTTGTACGAAGAATAATCCACCAGATAGATCTCGATTTATAAAAAAATATCCGATGTTCTCAGTTAGATAAAAAAATTTCATTTACTTCTTCAGGTAGATCCATTCCTAAGATTTGACCTATGAAAATATATTTTTCTAGAAAAATCATAACTCTCTTGCTGTAAATATTCAGGTTGTCCTCCTAGAAAACTCATTTCATCTAAATTCTCAATAGGATTAATCGGATAAAATTTATCTAGATTAAACTTGAACTGATTTTTTTATCTCCGATGATAACTTTCGTGTATCCTTGAATAGCATCGTCAATTTCAGTAATGTAGTCAAGAAAAATAATCTTCTTTATCATAATAAGAAAAAAACGTAAATTGCTTTATCTTTTATATTCCATATCCTGAAAATCTGTTTTTAAATTGAGGTGCAATAGTTAATAGATTTTTCAATTGGTATAAAAGCAACCAATGCTAACTCATGACCATCTGGCGCTATCACTTTATTTGAATAGTCTAAATCTAGCCCAACTAATATATTATTTATATTGGATTTGCTATCTAAAAAGTTAAAATTAACGTATCCATTTTTTTCCATTTAAATTCTCCTAAAAAAATTTAAGGGCATTTCTCACCTACTTTTTTTCAATTTTTCTAAGAAATTTCTTGGCTTCTTTTCTTAATCCTCCTCCAGAAGTTTTTGGGTTTGTAACGATAATCCGCTAAATCTTATTAATTAATTGATATTTATCAATATTTTTTTAATTCGTCTGGTAGTTTGGCACCATTTCTATATGCCTTTTTAGCCCAAAATATGGCTTTTTCTTTATTGCCTTGTGTGAAAAATAAATCGGCTAAATTGGATTGGGCAATTGGATGTCCATTTTTTGCCGCTATCTCTAGCCATTTAAATTCCGAATCTTGATCTAAAGATACAAACATATGGTATTGATATAATTTGAATGCTGAGTTTTTATCTCCATTAGTGGCATTCTTTTCGAGAATTCGAATTTCTTCATCTGAAAGCCAATAAATACTACCTGTTGATATAAAGTTAGTCATTTTAAATTTCTTTCCGGATGTTGTTTACATGATATTAAAGGGGTGTACCTGTGCGTACCGCACATGCCCTACGTCAGGATTGGAAGTTTCATGCGGGCTACAACTTACTTATTCATCTTCATAAGCATCACCATAGCTTTGAAAAGAAGAATCTAACCAAAACCATTCTTTTTCATTGGAAACCAATTTCTCCAGTAGTTCTGTAAATGACTTAGCAATAATGGGAGACTCATCAGGTGTAGCATGAGTTTCTATAAAACTATCATAACAAAAACCAAATCTTTTTTGTTCTAATTTTTCAATTAATTCTTTGATTTTCATAAAATACTCCTTAAGACTGAGAGTTTTTGTTCAGACTACAGCTTGCTAATTATTGATAATAGATTTTTTTAGCTATATGTATTAGATCTTTATAATTCTCCATAAAAGGTTCTTCTAATGTGGATTCTAATAAGCATTCTAAGTCATTTAATATTTTTTTGCTCAGCTTCATCAATAATTTCATTATTTTTCAACGAACTTAACAAGCCATTCAAAAAAACTAAGACTTCATGGTTGTTAAATTTAATAATATAGTCGTTAGACTCTTTTTTTAATTTCCATAATATTATAATGCTCCTCGAGAAACTACATTTTGTAAATGACTGGTAATGAGATTCTTAAAGAACCAATATTTCAGACGATTTTAAAGAGGATAGTGAGGTCGTCGTAGTAGTAACTTGTGCCGTTTTAGGTTTTTCAGGCGGTTATCTTGAACGGTAGGGATAACGAGTTATTTAATCAAATTTATTTTTCAAATCGCATAAAAAAACATCCTTTATACATATTCAATAAAAGAATATTATCATTATTTTCAATAATATATTTTTTTCATATAGAAAATTTGGAAAAATCAGCCAATACATCTGTAACAGCACTATCTATTGCTTCATACTCATCATCTGTCAGTGGCGAATCAATATATACATAAAGAGTAAATAATTCTTCAGTCATATCAAATGCAATAAGTCTGACTTTGTTACAAATTGCTCCAAGAAAAGCCGTTTGCATACTTAAAATAATTTCTTTTTCTTTTTCATAATTAATTCCCCAAATAAAAATATAGAATTTATGTTATATCAGGCAATGCAGGAACAATATGGGCTCCTTTTTTAGATTAATGAATTATTCCCCATTCTGTCAGAGTCTCATCGCCTGTATCCTTATCAACACAACTTCCAATAAATCCTGAGGATTTGCAGACGGAAGGGCTGGTATGCGCTATCTGTTACCTTGGTTTCCTCTTTCAGACGCCCTCAGGCGGTGTATTCGCCGTACCACAACAGATTGCTGTCCTTATCGGTCATTTCTCTTGGGATGCCGATTTGGTCGCAGTGGAAGTAGTGGGTTTGTTGGCGTCTTTCACCTTCTTCGTTGATCCCGGTTGTGTACCTGTGCCAAAGGCTCGTAGCTGTCGGGATTGGTGTAGATATAGGTATATCTGCCGTCCGATCTGGCTTCTTGCAGTATATGGCTGTCGCCCCAAACGAAGCGAGTATGGTTTTCGAGGTCGACTGAAACTGTCTGAAAATCTTGCGTTGGATTCAATGCTTTATCTAGATGGCGATTATCATAGTTTTTTATTTAAGCTAGTTTAATTTAAAAACGACAAGCTTTCCCTCAGGATATTTACCTTCCCATCCACAAGGCCAACCCCCTTTAAAATAAGCATCTTCTATCATATTCCAAAAAGGATGATTTTTCTTATATTTGTTGTTTAAATAACAATTAAATAAATCGGCATCTATATCACTAAATAAACTATCTTTTAATCCCTCCTCTAAGTGAAAGGAATTCAATTTTTTTCTCAATTGCAGGAACAGCATATTCATCCCAAAAATTGTCATCTTCATCTGTAGATAGCTTTTAAAAATTAGTGAGTTTGATTCACGCAAATCCGCCCAAACAGTCTCTAAATCATACTGCTGATATGCATATCTTTGTGCTACTGAAATATCTTGAATAATTTTTCCATTGGCTGTTTTGATAATTACCTAATACTTCTAATAAATTATTTTTTTATAAATTCTAATATTATATTCATTATATTATTCCTTATTATGTTAAGTAACTAATCCAATCTTGTTTTTCTTGTTGGTTTATATAAAGACATACTTCCTGACGTAACATAATTCCGTTACCTTTTTCCATTAAGTTTAAATAAGCCTTGTTTTCTAGAAACCTTAGCTTATGTATTCGATTAACAAAATAATAAGTAGATTTAGGAATTATTTATTAACTTTTTCGAGATATTCAATACTTCTGAATAAAGAATGTTCACCTATTTGCTGTATCAAATTTGATGAGTTCCCAAATAATATTTTTTTCTAAATACTTTTTTTAGAATTATAAGCTCATCTTTTTTAAGAGATTTAAAGCGTGAGTGATGTTTTTCTGCGGCAGGTATATTTATAATAAATTCTTCTATATTTACTGGAATATCATCATTTCTAATGCCATTGCTGATGCTATCAATAATTTTAGGCATTAAATAATTTATTCCTTCTGGTGAAAAAGATGAATGGTACTAAATTATGTTCATCAATAATAATTTTTCTCTATTGGGGTATATTCGTAATACTTAAATTCATCTTTAAATTCCTCTATTTTTATAGATATTTTTCTCGATAAAGTTTTTTTGAACAATCCTTCTTTAGGATAATCTCTATAGGGAATTTTCAGGAAGGGCATATTTATCTCCATTTTCGGCAATCAATTAGTCGAGGCCTTCGTAGGCAAAGCGGTAGCGCGCACCGTTTTTCATTGGTGATGGCTGACCGACTATTTTTCCCAGGCATACCTTTGTCAGTATTTTTTTGGATAAAAAAATCATAGGGAAGGTCGTCTGAGAATTGATTTTAGACGACCTTGATGTATTGTTGGGGCTCGACCCAACCTATGGTCTAAAAAAAGGTCTTAAAGAGGCTTGTTACCTTTAAATATATTAAATCTTGATAGATTAGCTCCTTTTTGATTGAATATGTTTTATAGCTAATTCAAGTTCATTAAATTCGTTAAATTCTTCTATCTCATAATCTTCAGCCCTGATCCAATTTACTTTTTTTGGTACTGTATAGTAATATGTGGTATAACTTCCATTATTTTTCTTAATAGCAAATACTTGATAAACAACCTCTCCATCAATTTCAATAAGTTCATCATATCCTTTTGTTTGTAAATTAGTTAAATTTAACATATCTATCTTCCTATAATATCAATACGCATTTGTTTCCCATCCATAATAATCCCCGAACCAGGTCGCCTTTATCATCAGGCATTTCACGTGGGATGCCGATTTTGTCGCAGTGGAAGTAGTGGGTTTGCTGGCGGCTTTCACCGTCTTCGGTTGTCCAATCGCGGACTTGGGCCAAGAGGGCGTAGCCGTCGGAATCGGTGTAGATATAGGTATATCTGCCGTCCCAAACGAATCCGGTTTCCTCTTCAAGGTCGTCTGAAAAACAGAAACTGCGTGTGTGCCACATACACCCTACGTCAGGATTGAAAATTTTGTGCGGGCTACGGCTTGTTACAAGGACTAATTATTGCATAATTTGTTGTTTTAATTTTTGGTCAAAAGAATTTTCCAGGAAGATCAAATCATGCTTGCTAAACAATCCATTATCATTTTTCTAATACTTTTTTTATCAAACAATAAAATATTCTGTATTAAAGGATCATTTAGTGGTAATTCATTCTTATTTATAATAAAAAAATAGCGGTTAATGCTTTAAAACGAAAAGCCTCTGGATAAAGTGCTAAATATTTTAAAACTTCTTTGCTACCGGAATGGAAGGCCATAATGATTGGAATATGATCTTGTTGCAAATGCTTTAATACATCTGGATAGATGTTTTTTTGCATCATTCTCAGATTCAGGTAATTTAATGGTATCTCCATAAGGAAATGAGGTAATAGGGGAGCTTTAAAAAAAATGCGCCTACGAGATAGATGGTTGTACAAATACTAAATCATATGGATTTGACGACTTATCATAAGGAGGAACATTTTTGGGAGAAAAAAAATTTCCCATTTCAGAATTGTATGCATATAGGTGAAGTATGACCCCCTCGAAAGTACGAGAATTGCTAAAGGATATTTCACCATAAACATATTTTTCCTTTTTTTAAATTTAATCCTATCTTTTTAGAAAATTAGCATCAGGAATATTTAAATTATTTTTTTAAATATTCAATAAGACCTTGAATAAACTCTTTACTTTTTCATAATTATCGTCCTTAAAATCAATCTTTGAATACTAAAGTCATAAAGCGAGCAACGCCTTTGGATGAACCCACATCAGTTTGCTTATCCTTATTTTTTGTTGAAACCATATATGCAGCCCCGTCTCACGGTCAGCGTACTGGTTTTGAAGAGGAAAAGCAGGTTTGCGGTTGAGGCGTACGTCAAGAAATTATTTAAATTCTCCCAATAATTGTTTTTCTTAATTCAGCAAATTCATCCGATAAATTATTTTTTTAAGTTCAGTATAAATTTCATCATCGATTTTACTTTCAGTGAATAGTATCTTTTTCAATATAAGGGATAACTTTTTTTAGAACTAATTGAAATTAAAAAAATGCAATAATTTCATTGTAAATATAAGATTTTTTTCATTAAGTTGGCTTAGTTTATCTATTAGTAAATTTTTCAATTGATTCTGATTTATAATGTTTTTCCTTTTAATCCATACAATACCCATGAAATAATTTTTGTGATGCTTGCTGTTTAAATTTTTTTATAAGATATTCTTTTATATAATTTCTTTTTTTGGGAAATATGCAGAACTAAATGCAATAGAAATAATTATAGAATATCTATTTATATTCCAAATAGAACTAATATTATTTTCTATAGTGCGAAACTCTTCTTCTCCTAGATTATATTTATTGAATAGATGTCCTAAAGAAGATATTGCAGATGATTTCACTTTAATACTTTTTGTCATTTTGAATAGAGTAAATTAATATAGAGAAAATTTCTTTCAATTCCGTAGTGCTAAGTTCTTCTTGTATTTGTCCCAAGATAAAATTTGCAATTTCTCTATGTTTACTATATCGACTTGTTAAGAGAATATTTCTGATTATATCAATAATCTCTTTATACTGAAAAAAATTGTAGTCTTTTTGCTGCTTCATATTGAATAACAGAATTAGAATGTAGTAGTTTTTTTCTAATAAGTCATTGATTGATAGATCTTTTACATTCTAAAAAAAGCGTCAAAACTTGAAATTCTATCATTTACCATATTATTTTTTTCCGTGCTTTGAAAATACTCATTTATTTTTTTCATAAACTTGATTAGCAACCCCAGTATCTACTTGATTACCATTTGCTGCCATCATTACTGTATCAAGAGCTTTTTTCCCTTTTTCATAAATAATACCTATACCTAAAGTTACAAGCGCAGCTTTACTTAACGCAATCAATTCAGGAGCAATAAGGGGTATTACAAAAACTTCCAAGCCTTTAGGGTCGATCCATCTTTATCGGTCATCTCTCGAGGGATACCGATTTGGTCGTGGTGAAAGTAGTGGGTTTCTTGGCGATTTTCGCTGTCTTCATTGGTCCGGGTGCGGACCTGTGCCAAGGGTTCGTATCTGTCGTTTTGCCCTCTCCCCAGCCCTCTCCCACGAGAGAGGGAGTAGATGTTGGGATGAAAAAAAGTTCATCCAACACTTCTTTGATTTATATTAATCCCAATAAAAGTCTAAATTATTTAATTCCTTCCACTCTTCCAAAGAATAAAGAAAAGGCAAAGAAAATTTTTCCAATAATTTACCCTTTAAATTTTCTGATACCATGAATGCTCCTGAATAATTGTGATTGGAAGACAATAAAATATCCTTATCTGAATGAGTATATGCCTCCAGTGAAAAATCATCTTCATCTAATGCTAAATCTGGGTAAACAATTTCATCCTCAATTTCCCAACCAACTATTCTTACTAAATAATAGACTTCGCTCGTCAATAACTCACCTTTTGTATTGACAATAATTGCTTTACTCATTCCAAAATCATGATCAAACCCGTATTTTTTAATAAATTCCAAAAAACGCGCTGACATGATAAAGAAATCATTATATGGAAGAAAATCAAAAGTAACACCTCTTGCTTTCTTTAAGCAGACATAAACCTTTTCAGGCATTGGAGGAATTTCTTGTCCCTTTACGAACCAACTCCAGGGAAAGTCAAAATCAGGATGCGTTTTTTTAGGGTTGAATACCTCCGATATACCTAAGACTCCACTACTTACTCGTGGTAATCCCATTTTTTCTGCTTTATCCATACTTTGTAGAGCATATCCCCACACTAATAACTTTTTCATAATACCCTCCTAAGATTATGGCTTGTTACACTTACTATATATACACGACGCTATGCCAGTTTATTAATCATCAGGATTTTCTTCCAAGCAATTTAAAAAAACTCATCAAATGATTTCGCAATAATAATTGAATTTTTAAAATTAGCTTCTCTTGATATATTTTTCACTCCATACGTCCCTTACATAATAAATAATTTGCCAACTATTTTTTTCTAAACAGAGGTAATTCCCTCCCCAATCAAAAAGCAAAAGGAATCAGATTTTTTTAGGTAACTCATTAAGTTTCCATTCATTTATTGCTCTTCCTTCCAATGTAAAATCTGGATCATCCTCAAATTGCTTAGAATATTTCATTGGAATGAAGTCGCGAATTTCAATATAGTCATAATCGATATTATCATTGACAAAACAAGAAAGGTTGGGATCACCTCCATTCCATTTGAAATAATGTGACTTAAATGAAGATGGAAAAGATACTTCTAATTTTTTTCTCAACATCATTGAAATCAATTTCAGATAAATTTTTATCGCAATCATAAAAAGCTAAGCATAACAACCTCCTTTAACAATTTATCAAGCATCAGTTTTTTTATTCTCTCTTCTCTTTTTGGAGCGGTTTTCTTACCTCAATGTTATTTTTTTATAAATTTTGATTAGATTTCCCCTCTCATCATATTCATAAGCAAAATCCATTACTTTATTATCATTAATATATTTCTCAAATTTAATTAATTTTTCCATCTTTATAAAATCCAATATAATAAGATATAGTCTCTTTGCTTTTTTTCGGATATTGTCTACCTTATCTAAATTGATTTCATCATACAATTTTGCAGGATGGTTATACTTAGGAAAAGTCATTCCTAAATAGTATCTAACAGTCAAATCATTATATTGAGTATTTTTTGTAAGTTGTTGTGACATTTTTAAAGCTCCTGTCAAAAGCAAAATAGTTCCGATCAGTAACTTTTTCATTTTACTGGCTCCAATTTTTAAACCTAATTTTTTTATAAAGCCCTCTTAGGATGTGCGTTCTTATAAACCCGCTCATCTTTTTTTAGACGCCCCCAGCCGGTATAGTTGAAGTACCACAAGAGGTTGTCGTTTTTATCGGTTATCTCATTTGGTAGAGCTCGTCTGAAAAGCAGAAACTGCATGCATACTGTACACACTCTATCTAAGGATTGAATGTTTCAGCAGGCCAAAGTTTACTAATATAATTTCTCAAGCAATTCCAAAAAAATTATTTGCAACCACACCAACTTCTTCATCAATAGAATCAATATTATGATTAAAAAAACGAACTTTTCCCATCTGAGGACAAAATAATACTATCTCCAGAAGGAGTTTTTGCAATTGGTAATCCATATTGCTGGAAATCGGAATATATATCAATAATCGAGTTAAGTTTATAATCAGACTTAAAAAGACAAAAAAATGATCGATAACTATCTTATTACCTTTTATTCTAACCTTTGATGGAACCCCTCCATTATTTTTTTAAGTAAAAAAATCAACATAATCTGTATCAACTTTAAAAACCTAATTTATCTTGAAATTCAATAATATCTTCGATACTAGGGTTGATTGAATTATATGCTCTACTTAGACTTTGTAAAGTCCTCTTATCTGGCAAAAATTCCATAATTTTTTTCATCTGTTGTATGTCATCTGGGCTCAAACCAAATTTTTTTAAATTTAATATTCACTTTAAATCACTCCTATTACTAACTTGGTTAATTTATAATACATGAAGAAGTTGTAATGCAACCCCGAGAAACTACATTTTGTAAATGACTGGTAATGAGATTGTTAAAGAACCAATATTTCAGACGACCTTAAAGAGGATAGTGAGGTCGTCTGAAAAACAGGAACCGCGTGCGTGCGTACTGCGCACGCTTTACGTCGGGATTGGAGGTTTCATACGGGCTATGGCTTGCTTTTGAAATCTATTTTTTTGAACGTAAGAAATTTATCATATGAATTTAATTGTTCAGCAGAATAATTTTTCCATAATTTCAGTATTATCACTATCTACAATAGAAACAAAAAAATATGACATTATTTGTTTTTTTCTTATCTATATTTTCTATCGCTTTTTTTAAATCCTTCTATAATTGAATCATATACTTCCGCCTGATATTGCTCAAAATTATTTTCTGATATTAATGTATTTGCATCATTAAGAATATTTTTGAATCTCATTATTGAATATACTATCTATTTTTCTCAGGAACATCTCCAAGTCCTATTGCAAATTGAGGGTAATACCATTTAATAAAAAGGCTGTTCTTCTTTTGCGTAGTTTACTTTTTTTCTATTTCGTAGTGAGAAATAGTGTTAGCAGCCCAACCCAGATATGAACAATAGTCATCAATAAATAATGTATAGGCAAAAAAACTTCATTAGAATTATATCTTTCTAATACAAATTTAAATGTCTCTGTAACTCCTTTAGATACATTCTGGATTAAATCTTGAATTATATAATTACTTAAAATACTCATTTTTAATGTTCCTTTTATAAGTTTTTTTGTTATCAATCAGTTTCTATGCACATTTACTACGTGATCCGTATTTTTCCAAAAACCTTACCACCAATTCTAGTTAATTGCTTACTCATGTATCTATCTGTTTGAGCTTTGTTATACTTGATTTCCTATTTTTTTAATTAACATGGAAGTCCTTTGGCTATGATGTTTTACAGCATATCCTTGAGTTATATTTGTTCATATAAAGTTAAATTCTTTTTCTGTGCTTTTTATATATCTGTATAGAAATAAATCCTATTATCTTTTATCTCTTTCAGATAAACCAAGTCTTCGATACCCCCAATATACTCAATTGATAAATCATCTAAATTTAATATTGCAAGCCTAAATCCCACAACGCAAAATCGTCTAATGAAAACTGGAATATATATTTTTCTATTGAAATACAACAAAGGTCCTCCAAAACCCTGTTCTTTAATAATAAATTGACCGTTAATGGATAGACTTCCAACTAAGGGAGAACCTTGATTTACTTCCATCAAATCAAGGTAACTGACTTCCATTTGTCAAAAAAAATTTTTTTCTTGAAAGTCTAAAGGAGTTTCATTCAAAAATTTTTAACTTAGACATTTTTATATTTTTTTCTTGTCAAAGAATTGAAATCTTCTTCTAATTCTACAAGGCGTTTACCAACTTCATTATTAAATGGCCAAGAATCAGTTACTATCCGAGATAATAAAAAAATTCTTTTTCCTTTTTTTGTTGAAAAAAATACTTTCTGAATTTAGATAATTAATCATGTCATATAGTTCATTTTTTTATAGAAATCAACTGCTGTTTATTTGTATAACTATATTCATCACAATTATTAATCATTTTATCAATTTCGAATAAAACTATATTAATCTTTTTTTATAAATTGCTCCTGATTCATTGTCTTATTGATCTTTCTAAGTCATTAATATATTTTTGTATTTGTCCACCAGGCAACCCCAAACCTTGAGGTGCAACTTTACCTTCAATATTAGTTGTTCCTAATAGCCGTTGCGGCAGCAGCCGTGAAATCGGGTTATTAAAGAATATGATTACTTAGGCCGTCTAACAAGTTTTTTTCAGACGGCCTGGTAAGCTCATTGAAAGAAGAAACTGGGGGCGTACCTTGGGGCACGGCACCCTACATGCGGGCTACGGTTTGCTACACTTGCTCTTCTAAAAGTTGACACTACGATTATTTAGTAAAACCAATTTCTTTTTATTAACCTATCGACTAAATTATTTAAATTAATTCCTTTTGGTACTTCAATTTTAACATTATCACAAAATTTGAATAATAATTCCAAGAGGTATTCCTTATTATTTATATTAGGGATATATGGCATTATTTGTATACTCTCCTTTACAAAGGTACCAAAAAGAATTTTTTTACTCTTCTTTAATATAATCGGATTTAATAAATCTCCATTTCTATTAAATATTTCATAAGCATTTTGTTTGACATCATCTGGTTCTAAATATAATTCAGCATCTTTGATATCTGCAAATAGACTAACGTCTCCACTATCAATTACAATAATTGGTATAATATTTCTATTATCGTTAATAATATATTCATGAGAATCTATTAATCTATCCACCCAAAAAAACTTGTCATAGTAACTATCTCTTCAAGATTAATACCATCATCAATATCACTAATTCCAATAGTGTAGATTAAAGCGTAGGGGTCTTTGAGTACGCTTGCTTCAAAAATCATCTGGAACAGGTGAAGCTTGAAATGATTTTATAAAGTTCTGAATTTTATCTTGATCTTTCATAATCACTATAGATACTGTTGAAGGGCCGCAGTCATATAAAGTATCTTCAAAAAAAACTTCATCAATTGGTTTTTAAAAATTCAACTATTCCTATGCGATCAGGAATAAATCCCAATAAAAATCCTAATATTCCTTTTTTTAAATTACCATTCCATACTAAATTAACTTTAGTATTTTCTTTTAGCTTTCTAAAAAAATCTAAATCTTGACCACTTGTACCAAGAAAACAACGATAACAAGAAGAATTATTTACTATGTTCATAAGAGTTTTCAAATTTTTTTGTGTCTTTTTTTCACTGCTCTCTCTTTTAATCTTTGTATACATAGTTCACCTTAATTTATATATTTACCTTTTAATATTGAAATGTCCAGGGTCTCGTGTCCTCCACCATAATCGACCTGGAGGAAGTCTTTTATTGCGAATATACTGATTAAATTGACGCAATTTGGGATTTCCTATTTGGTTAACATATCTACCATTTCTAGCTGGAGAAGCTCCCCACGAAATAGAGTTATTAATTCGAAACCCTCCTGATCTACTATAAGATGGTTTTCTCCTATACCATTTTCTAAAAGGGCCATAAGCGTTTCGGCATTTACCTATGGCCAATTTACCTACCTTGCCTAATACAGGGCCTGCTATCGCACCAATACCGGCACCGAGTGCAACACTTCCATAATCAATGTCGTTCCAATCTTTACCATTAATCACATTAGAAGCGACCTGCATACCCGCATCAGTTGCCGCACCCGTGAGTACGCCCACTCCCATTGCAATCAGAATTGGTACAAAAGCTATATTTCCACTTGGGTCTATCCAGTCTTGAGCATTTGGCGCAAACTGATAAACGTTAAAGCCTACTTCCAACCCAATCGGATTCTGATTCACAAACCGATCCGCATCAGGCTCGCAATAGCGCATCAGGTTGTAACGCAGCCACGTCTCACGGTCGACATATTGGTTCTGCAATTGGAACGGCTAGTATTTTGTATTCAAATGTTAAGATATCGTGTTAAGTATTTTTTTCAATATTTAATTACATATCAATAACAGGATAAGCTTTGAGTTGAAATAGATCATTTGTTCTTATAGATGAGATTTTTCAGGTTTTTTTGTCGAGAGAAATAAGAAGTTTATCAAGATATTCGGGGTCATGCCAGTCATCCCAAGGTGCTGAGACTAAAATAAGCTTTTAATAAAATCATCAATAATAGCTGAACCTTCGGTATTAATACCAATAATATTTCCTTGTTCAATTAAATCAATATTAGGAAAATATTGTTTCAGTATATTTTTTTATTTACTATACCTTGTTGAATAATTGGCCAGAATCCTTTATCTAACGATTCTTCAGTAATAAACATAGCAGCAATAACATCGTTTTTTTATCTATTTTTTTATATCTTCATATAAAGGAAGGTTTTTTTGAGGAAATTTTCATTTTGGTAATTAAGCAGGCTACACCTATCCAATCATATTTTCCAAGAATCTGTCCAACAGCTAAAAAAAATCATCTTCTATGGGAATGCCAAAATAATCGCCTACCCTGCCATTTCTGTTTTTTTCTTGCCATTTTTTTAAAGTTTCTTTCTGTAATTCAATAAGACATGGGAATTTTTTTCCACCTAAAAGGCGGCCCGAATGCCTTATTCAACATTGTCATAAATTATGTTTTATTTGTAGAAAATATATTATCTTCTATATGACAGTTTTGAAAAGAGCAGTTAGATATTAAATTATCTTGTATATGCGTTGATCTGAATACACAATTAATAAATGTACAATTAGTAAATTTTTGTATTACAAACTATTGCCGTAATAAAAAGAACAATTAATAAAATTACAATTAGTAAAGGAACTATAGCTTATGAAAGCACCACGAAATGAACAGAAAGAAAAATTTGAGACTTTCAATTTTTCCTATGGGATATTTCGTATCTGTGAAAATCAATATTATCTATATGGGTTAACTGTCTAGAAATTAAAAGCATCTAACTCTTTTTGTTTCGATTTTAATTAGAGACTTTGTAATATTTTTTTAAGTAATTCTTGAATATCATTTGATATCATTTTTTTATTACCACCAATCTATAAGGTCTGGTTGTATATCTTTCAAAGGTATTCTTGGTTTAGATAATGGAGCAGTTCCTGGGGTACTAGTATCTCGCAACAGCAGGAATGGAAACACTTTTTTGTAATGTTAGATAAGATGTTTTTGCTGTAACCATTTTAATGTTGTCTACTGTAGCATCTAAACATTTCTTACGTTTTTCCTTCCTGGCATTTTCCTGTACATGTATCGCTTTCCAATAATGCAACGACACCCGTTACGTTGGTTTCGCTCTTCAGTTTGCCCCAACCATAATAATCCCCAAACCAGATTGCCGTCCTTATTGGCAATCTCGCGTGGGATGTCGATTTGGTCGCAGTGGAAGTAGTGGGTTTGTTGGCAGTTTTCGCCGTCTTCGTTGATGTGGTTTTGATAGGCGAAACCACGTACGTGCGTACTGTACACACCCTACGTCAGGACTAAAGATTTTGTGTGGGCTACGGTTTACTATGGCTTACTTGTGATTACCAGCTAGTAATAGGTCTATGCAAATTTACCCAAAATTTTAATAATGATTGTTCAAAAAATCGAAATTCGGACAGATCTTTTTCTACAACTAGACCTAATTCTTTGAAAAGATATTTAGATTTCGTTCTCTCAATAACATCATATTGACTTAATAACTCAGTAAGCCCTTTTTTTGATGATATGTCCATTTCATTATAGTATATTGCAAACTCTACTTTCTTATCATTGAAAATTGTAACCTCAGTTAACTTTTTCATTATCAAACCTTAGTACAAAATTGTTTATCTCTATAATATTTTTTTGCCTTCAGGGATAACATTGTTTGATATGTCATATTTTCTTATAACATCTGATAGAGAACAATTTAATTCAAAATCGCCTATGCTCTTATAAGGAATAAATATTAATTTATCATGATTTAAAGTTGGGTTTTTAAGTTTACTTTTTTTGAAAGTCTGAGTACTTTTTTTACCTTTACTATCATATAAATCTCTTATACTCTCATCGTAAATTAATATCTGCAGAAACAAATTATCCTTATAATCAACATATAAAACTAAATTATATTTTTGGAAAAAAATATAAAAATAATTTTCTTCATCCGAAACTTCTATTAGAGTGATCCTCCTTCTAAAAAAATTTTTTTCAAGATTTGAAAAGTTAATAACTTTTCTATTTAAGCAAAATTCATCACAATTCCTCAAGGAGGATACAGTAATCAATTCTGAATCAGATTGTATCTTGTGTTTTCTATCAAACTCTAATGAATAATTAGGATTATTTAAAATAACATCATCAAAGTCAGCCTTTTTTTGACCCAATACAATTCCATCCAAAGAATTATTCAATATTTTTCAACATAATATATATCCTTTCCTGTATTTGTCTATGTCAATTAGCTTCTCAGCCATCAGGAAAAAAACGACCTCTAGATAGAATGCCATTGCTAATGAGATTGTTAAAGAACAAATGTTTCAGACGACCTCGAAAAAAAGAATTGAGGTCATCTGAAAGGCAGAAACAGCATGATTACCGCTCCCATGCTACGGCGGAATTGAAGGTTTCATGTAGGCTACGGCTTGCTTATAAGATTTATAAGAATAATATTATATATCAAGAAATGGCATTAATTGTTCTGGCTTTTAAAGTTAGTAGTGCGATTGTTCTTCCTTTAGTATCGCAGAATTCAACCTCATATGCTTCATAAGGATTTGAATAAACTTCTACAATAGCACCGATGTCTCCCTTTTGTAAATTAAAACCAGGAAGATCTTGTTGCAATTTGACTACTTCTAAAAGTGAATATTTCACTATAAACTCCTTAATAATTAACTATAAAACATATGTAGTTGCCAATCGTGGAATTGATTGTCCGCTATCGATTATCCAACCAGTTCTAACTGTGGCGGTCTGTCCAATTGGACCAGTCATTGGAATATCAACAGTATAGCGTTACCCATGTTCATCACATTTACCTGGAGTTGCTGGGTTTTCACAAACACCTTGTTGATTTTTTTAATCAACTTATCTACATTTGATTGATTAAATCCTAATGCAGATTGAAAAAAACCTTTGCTTTTTTTCCACCTACAGGGTGTTCTGTATTTAAGGCATATCCCGTGATTTTTTTCTGGGGTCAATGATAGCCTTATCTGCATTAGGTAATTTCGAATTAGAGCAAAGACCTAATAGATCAAGCCAATCTTGAGTATTTGGTGCAAACGCATCCCCCCACCAGTCGAATCGGGTCCTGATTAACAAACCGCCCCGCATCCGGCTTATAATACATGAAGAAGTTGTAATGCAGCCCCGTCTCAAGGTCGGTATACTGATTCTGCAGGCGAAAGGGGTGGTATCGCTATCCTTTACCTTGGTTTCCTCTTTCAGACAACCCCAGCCGGTATAGTTGTAGAACCACAAGAGGTTGCCGTCCTTATCGGTCATCTCTCTCGGGATGCCGATTTGGTCGCAGTGGAAGTAGTTGGTTTGTTGGCGGCTTTCACCGTCTTCGGTTGTCCAATCGCGGACTTGCGCCAAGGGGTCGTAGCTGTCGTATTGTAGGTGTCGGTAACGACAGTATGGTCTTTGCGGTAGTCGAACATCCATTCTTCGCCGAGGTTGTTGCTGATCTTGAGCACTTTGCCGTCGGGAGAGGCGATTTAGTAGAGGTCGTCCTTACACAATTTAGATTCTAAATAGGGTTATCTTGTAGAAAGGTGTACCACATATCATCTATATCAGCACCATCAAATATATATTTATATCTACTTCCAAACATATATTCCTCAATAAATGAAGAGAAAGGAATACTTTTTTTACTATTAACATTAAATGTTACTTGATCATTGAGCCTATTTAAAAAAATTGGTTCATATAAAACTTGTCCTATTTCATAAGTATAATCTTGTAAATTTTTTTGGTACTCTATATTGTCTATCCAATATCTCTTCTGTACTCCATAATTCTATATCTCCAAAAGAACCCCCATTACATAATAATAAAAAAATTGTTTATGTTCAGGTGCCAAAAATTGCTCTAGTTGTTCACTTATCCTATCCGCACCTTGAGGAATATTTCCGTATAAAGGAGCATCAGGCAAGTCAGACAAACAATTTCTATAATGTTTAATTATTTTTAGATAAATTCATATCAATCTCCAATTATAAATGTGATTAATATCCTATAGAATACGGATTTTTATAGGAGTACCTACAGGTAAATTCCTTATTTGAGGCCAAATTTGTTGTGTGCCGATATGCCAGTTTGTAAAGGTATCAAGCATTTTTAAGTTAGATCGTGTATCAGGGCCTCCTAATCGTAATTCCCATACATGATCAGGTTGATTACACCGCCTCTTTGGTCGGCACTTTGAATCAGGTTGCCGACTTTGTCGTAGGCGTAGCGGCGGTTGAATACGGTACAACAAAGGTCGTCTAAAAGTTAGTTTCCAGACGACCTTGATGCTGACTAGTGATGAGGTTGTTAAAGAGCAAACATTTCAGATGACCTCAAAGAAGGATTACAGTAAGTCTATTATAGGTAATTCAAGAATATCTTTCGTTGTTAACTCTCCAATTTTTCTTTTTCAGTAAAAGACAACTTCCTATTTTTTTCACTAATTTGTCATCATGGAACGCATATTCGTAGATTTTTTTCCATTTGTTTTTATTATAGACATATCCATAATAATCATCCTGACCATCCTCATCTTCAACAAAATTCATAAAGAATACTTCATCGTCTTGCTTTTAATCTCTCTATTACTGCACTGTATAAGTTTGGCACCTCATTTACTACAAAAATCTGTACATTCTAAAACACTTTCCAGCAAAAATTTCAGAAGTTAATTCCTGTGACTCCATCAACTCAACTCCTATCTTTCTAAACAGTCTACTTAGGCTTGCATCCATTTATCTATATTTCTTAATATCCTGTAAGGTAATTATACTATTTCTTAAATCATCTAAAAAAATAACAATTGAATTTCATATTCACGTTTTAAATTTTTCGTCCTCTATTTTTGCCATCTTCGGAGTATGGGAAATTCACTAAAAGCATCTTTCCAGTTAATTACGTTTTTCAGCACATGCAGCAAAGTAATAACTATCAGATGATTTTTTTGTTGTATACCTAGTAACATATTTCGAATCGAAGCTAATAATTCTATAGTTCCTTGTGTTTCTACCATATCATTTAATGGATCATCATCATTCCAATTTATATCTTCTATAGCTTTTTGAGAGATTCCAATATTTATTTGGGAGAAATCATACCAACCAGCTTTTAATGATAGCATCACAGAGTTGGTAGTTCACATTTGAATTAGTTATTTTAGTCATATTTTTCATTTATTTTTTTCTCAATGATCAGTGCATTACAGCACCAAGCTGCAAATTTACATTTCTTTTTGTAGATCCATTTCGATCTAAAAATAGATTGTACTCTTTCAATATGCAATTCTATATTCATAATTTATTCTTTCATTAATCATATACACCGCGAGCATTGTCAACACTTGGTCATCGAAGTACTGGTTCTGTAATCTGAACGGTTGATGTACATTCCGATAGACGCGCTCATCCTTTTTCAGACGCCCCCAGCCGGTATAGTTGGCGAACCACAAAAGGTTGCCATCTTTATTGGTTATCTCTCTTGGTATGCCGATTTGGTCGCAGTGGGAGTAGTGGGTTTGCTGGCGGCTTTCTCCGTCTTCGTTGGTCCAGTTGCGTACCTGTGCCAAAGGTTAGTAAGAACTGGAGGTTTTTGTGCGGATCACTGCTTGCTATTTTTATCTAGGGTAGCTCAATAATTTTTATAAAATCATTGATTTCATCTTCATTAAAGCCATTTTCAAGATATTCTTTCTCGTAAAAAAATAAAATCTAATAAATATTTTTCTTGAATAATCATCTAAATTATTTTTTTAAATTTCTCAACTTGCATAAAAAAATTTATTGGGTTCTATTAATTTTGTTATTAGTATATTTAACTCAAAAATCACAATTTTTTTGCTTAAAAATATTTAGATTTTTGAAAAAAATCAAATCAGAAATATCCTGTTTTTTTGTAGGTCATTAAAGTTGAGTATAGATATTGCTCTCAGAAAATCAGAGATGCTTTGAACTACTATAAATTTATTATTGGATAATATACATTTAATAAATTTAAATTCATTCTCAGTAATTTCTATTTTTATTTGGGAATATTTTTTTGATAATAAATACAATGCTCTACGTATATTTTTTTAGATGGTAGCGAATCTAGTAGTATAATTATTTGACTGAAATCTTCTTGTTCTAAAGAAGTTTCAATCATATTTTGTATATAAAAATCACTATTGCTCATAATTATCATGTTCCTATATCAATATTAAACTTCACATTGCTCCTACAAGACTTCCTCCTACCAAAAAAGCACCACATACTCCCGCCGTTGAATATATACAAACACTAACTAGAACAACAATTCCAACAAGGGCGACTGCTCTTCCGCCACCGCCAAAGGCGCGAAACGCAGCGCTATCGAACCTTCCAGAGACACGATGACATAATGCCCGTCCGGATTTTTGCTGAACCAGATCTGTTCGCTTTTTTAGGGGCATATAAAAGGGAGGTCGTCTGAAAATTTTCAGATGACCTTACTACACTGTTGGGGTTTAACACAGTCTATGCTTGTCAGGAGATATAAAAAGATATCAAAATACAGATAGAGTAGTAAAAGTTTTAATATATCTTTAGGCTCTCTTGGTAAAAATTCAAATAACTCTTTTGCATATTTTTTTATAAGAAGGAATCTTAATTGCTTTCAAAAAAATTTATTAAATCTGTTTCTGATTTTTCTCAATAGTAAAATTTCTATAGAGTTTACAATGAGGAAAGTCTTAGCCTGACCAATTAATATAATATCATCACCATCTTCTTCATCTTCCTCAAAGTCACAGTAATCTTCTGACAATTTTGATATTTTTTTAATTTTGAGAAATTAAAAACTAATTTATCGTTTTTCAATAATAAAATCTAATATTAACTCAGGTGTTAATCCTGATTTATTAATTTCATTAGCAACAGAATTACATTCTTGTGAAATACTTTTCGTCATTGTCATAAATTTTAATTCCATATTCATATTCAGCCTTATCTAATAACCTTTTGTATTCATGAGATTGAATTAAATTTTTGATTTCTAATCCTGTTACCATGTGCTGGTTCCTTTCTCTTTTTGCTTCTGCTTTCCAAAATTGTTTTCTATCAGTATTCCACGATAATAGTCCTAATGGATCTAGCCAGCTTTGTATGTTAGGGGAGAATAAATAAATATTATCTCCACCTTCTAACCCAATCGGATCCTGATTCACAAACCGTCCCGAATGCGGCTCATAATATCTGAAGAAGTTGTAATGCAGCCCTGTATCACTGTCAGCATACTGGTTTTGCAGGCGGAAGGATTGGTACGCCGTTACTGTTACGTTGGTTTCACTCTTCAGTTTACCCCAATCGTAATAATCCCCGAATCAAACCAGATTACCTTCATCATCGGGCCTCTCTCTTTGGATACCGATTTGATCACAGTGGAAGTAGTGGGCTTGTTGGCCGCTTTCGCCTTCTTCGTTGGTCCTGTTGTGTAGCTATGCCAAGGGTTCGTAGCGGTCTTGGTTGGTGTGGATACAGGCTACGGCTTGTTAAGTTGAACCTGAAGGTTTTATGTTAATTCTTAAGTGTTTTTGAATAAAGAAAATGCCTGCTTGACTTCCAGATAGAAGTTTTTTTCTTAACATTTTCGATCATAATAAAAATAACCAATACCATTCTGAAAAAAATATGTAACTTTTTATCTATATCTTCTTCTAATAATTGCAAGCAAAAAAATTAAACTTAGGAGAAGGATATATTATATCTTGTTCAAAAATAAGGATTGCCAAAAAAATTTTTGGATACACCCAATCCCATTCCATTATCTTCAAAGAATAAATGTTCATCTTCATTGTATTTTTGCATCAGCTTCTTTATCAATTTCATCAAGCCTTTCAAAAAAATTTTTCTTTCTAAAGAAATATTTCCTAAATCTTGCTTGTTGATAGCTTGTTCCCTTTCATAAAGGACAGCGCAACTAAAACCATCATTTAGTAAAAATTAAATCATCCTGACAATTAACAGTATATTTAGATGAAATAGAGTCTTTCACCCCTCCTAGTGCATGCTCCTCTATGGAAATAAAAAAACAGAAATATAATAATTTCTGCGAGGGAATACATTTTCAGGTAAAAAGTCAGAATAAAGAGTAAACAGATGCGTTTGATAGGCATCAGAATTTGGAACTTTAGGCCATAATTCTAACGGAATATGTTCAGCTCCTCCTCCAATATAACCAATACTATGTGGCGTTTTAGAAGAAGTAAAAAGTAATTTTGACATTTAAGTTTCCTTTCTATTTCAATCGGATAATTTCAAATAATTCATCTGAAGGTGACGGAGTGAGGCTGTGCGTCGCCGTCGGGTTAGGCGATTTGACAGGGAGCGTCTGAAAAACAGAAACCGCGTGCGTACTGCACACACCCTACGTCAGGACTGAAGGTTTTGTGTGGGCTACGGCTTGCTTGGGCTACTTTACAGTTGATAATTAAATTTAGAAAATTATGTCTAATACTCTATTTTTTTAAAATAAATTCTTTTTTTAAATGTTCTAAAAATATTATCTAACTCTTCCTTGCTTAAAATTTGGTTGGTCTTAGTAAATTTTGCTGTTTTTCGCATATAAGGAAAAAGTGAAACTCATTATTTGAAAGGACATTTCTCCTTCAAATGAAATTTCATGTCCATTTAAAGAAACAATTAACATACCTCTTGAAATTTTTTTCAATTACGAAATCATCCATAGTAATTACCTTTGAAATATAATAGTTGAAATCTTTGTTTTAGGATCTATTATTACTATTTTTTTGTTATATTAGGATTGTTCTTCAAAGCGGGTAATTCTCTATTTTCCCATATATTTCCTGGTCGCGATCTTTTGCCAATAACGCCTGTTACAGTACCAGAAGCGCATGTTGCATACTCTGATGAATAATTGGGATTGTTTAAAATAACATCATCAAAGTCAGCCTTTTTTTGACCCAATACAATTCCATCCAAACAATTATTCAATATTTTTCAACATAATATATATCCTTTCCTGTATTTGTCTATGTCAATTAGCTTCTCAGCCATCAGGAAAAACGACCTCTAGATAGAATGCCATTGCTAATGGTAATGAAACTATTAAAGAATCGATAGCTCAGACGCCTTCAAAGAGGATTTAGATGTCGCTTAAAAAGTAGAAGCCGCGTGTATGTTACACACATACCCCATACCATAATTAAAAGTTTCATACAGGCTACAGTTTGCTTTTTTTCATTCGAAAGGAAATTTTAACATTTTTGATAAGCGATTTATAAAATATAGAATTGCCAAATGTTCATCTTGGCAACAATATTCTTCGGTTCTCAATCCTCTTTCAGAATAGAATATATGCCATTTTTTTATTTTTCTTCAACAATACATAATGATTCATCATTTACTTCATTGATTGAGTAACTATCTTCTGGTACTTCTTTACTTTTTAAGATATGAATTCAATTCATTAATTTTTTAACATTTTTCCTATTTTTCACCTCTTCCAGATGCCCAGATTCTATATAATTTAACAGATTTGGGTAATTCATACTGTGTCCCTAATCCAATCTCTCCAAACAACGGCATAATTTTACTTGCAGCTATATTATCAATTGGTTTCAGTACCCTATATATGGTATAAGGATTTCGATTAGAACCAGGAGGTAAGGCTCTCATAGGGTATGATGTTCCTACTGGAGATACAGATTGTCTCCGTCTGAAAGCCCAATCAGATCCTGATTAACGAACCGACTCACATTAGGCTCGTAATACCTCATCAGGTTGTAATGCAGCCCGGTCTCTTCATCGAAGTATTGGTTCTGCAGTCTAAACGGTTGATGCACATTCTTGTAAACCCGCTCGTACTTTTTCAGACGACCCAAGGCGGTATATTTTCCGTACCACAGAAGATTGCCATGGATGTCGGTCATCTCTTCGGTATGCCGATTTGATCGTTGTGGAAGTAGTGAGATTGTTGTCGGTTTTCTCCGTCTTCGTTGATGTGGTTTTGATAGGCGAAACCGCGTACGTACCGTACGTACCCTATGTCAAGACTGAAGGTTTTGTGCGGGCTACGGCTTGCTATAACTTACTTACAGAATATTTCATGTTAGAGGTAGAAATTCCATCTTCAAATTATTACTCACAACTAATTCTTTTGAATTTATCAGAAAAAAAGCCCAAATTAAATCATCATTTATATCTTTTTGCACAAAAACTCGAAGCCAGATATATTTTTCAAAGAATACAGGTGGATAATCGATAAATTTCTCTCCATCTATTTCATAAAAATTTGATTTTTTTCCATATTTACTAATTCAGCAGTTAATTTAATTTTTTTCCAAGGAAAAATTTAAATTCATCATTCTTGATTCTAAGTTTAGCCGGAAAAAAATCTAATTCATTTTTTTAATTTATCAGCCAATTTATTAATGAAAGTTTCAGAGAACAATAACATCTTAGGAATTGTTTGAATAAAATCTGTATTAGAAATATTTTTTGAGGTATATCCACTCTGAGCTATAAAAACTGCTTCATCTGTATAATTACCTTTATTGTAATTAATAAATTCTACAATTTTTTTCTATCATCCTGTTTTTAAGTCCACATACGCTTCTTTATTATCAACAGCAGAGTATATTTGATAAAGAGTCATCATTTTTTTCCTTTCTTACTATTACTTTTTAGAAATTGGTGCAGTACAAGTATATTTTTTTAAAATGTTTATTTAAAGAACGAATGTTTCAGACGGCCTTGATGCTGATCAATAATCGGATTAATAAAGAACCAATATTTCAGACAGTCTCAAAGAACGGATTGAGACTGTCTGAAAAACAGAAATCGCGTGCATACCGCATACCCCCTACGTCAGGATTGAAGATTTTGTGCGGGCTACGGCTTGCTAATAATTAAACATTCCTTTTTTTACTAATAGAAAATCTTCTAAAGAAGATGATATTTTTTCTAAGGAGTCTTCACTCATTACTCCCATGCCAACAGCAAAAAAATATTTTTGATTTTTTTATTATCCATCAGAATGGCAACCCCTCCACCATTATCTCCAATCATAAGAAAAATTCGGCAAATATTCTTTTACTTCATAGTCAATATTTCTTTGTTGGATATCCTCGGCTTCCAAAAGGGTTATCTCATCTCCAAATAATCCATTGCTTAGTTCTAAAAATTGAAGATATGAAGGATATAAAATATGCCACTCTGAAGGTAACATTTTTATAGCTTGGCTAGTAGCAGGATTATTTAAAGTATATAAGGCTTCTAATTCATGTCTATTCATTTTAAAGTGCTCCTAGTTCTCTGAAATACTTGTAACTTTGACTTAGTGCTCGTTTAATTTGCTTGGGGCTCAATCTACCATGGAAATCCATGTCATAGGTTCTATAACCTCCAGGTCTTCTTGCTGGAGGATATTTTTTGCAAGATCTAAGAAATCCACCCAAACTTGAGCATTAGGCCCAAACCAATAAAGATTCTCCCCACCCCATAACCCAATCGGGTCCTGATTCACAAACCGCCCGGCCTCAGGTTCGTAATACCGCATCAGGTTGTAATGCAGCCCGGTCTCTTCATCATAATACTGCTTTTACCGTCTTTGGCGTTGTCAAAGATTTGAGCTAAAGGTTCGTAGCTGTCGGAATCGATGTAGATATAGGTATATCTGCCGTCCGGGTGGATATTCTGACTAATGTTTCACTATCACTAGCGATATTTTTTCTTGGGTCTTTAAAAGTTCCTATAAACTTCAAATCATTGTAAAGTTTACCTGGATTTTCCTCATAAAATGTTGCATTAGAATAGTAATATAAAGAATTCCCTTCATTTATTCCTTTCTCTTTTGCTACTTTCACAATATCTTTTATAACTTTATTGGAGTGTGCCCTCAACTTCTTCTGCTAACACTTCAACTGGCACAATTTCTCCATTATCTGTCTGGAATGCCACAAAATAATCGGAATCAATAAATGAAACTCCAAAAATCTGCAAAAAGCTGGACAATGAGAATCTGAGTCCTCCATTCCATCTGTATATTCATTAAACTCATTAGGTGTTTTTAAAAAGATGTCCCCATCCATACAGAAATCATATCTTTAGTTGTTGAATCAATCATATAACATCCTCTTTTTATTCATAAATAATATTAATTATATTTTAACATAATAGGGTATTAATCTATATTCCTCAACATCCCCCAACAGATTTTTTACCACCACGAGTAAACTTTTCAGCAAAACTCTTAATCCTCATGATAGCACCACGTTTAGTTTTTGCTCCTTCCAATTTATCCGCCATTGAAACGGGGAACCATTCATTGAATCCTCCACCATCCAACCCACTCAGATTCTGATTAACAAACCGACCTGCATCAGGCTCATAATACATGAAGAAGTTGTAATGCAGCCCCGTCTCACGGTCGGCATACTGGTCCAGTTGCACACCTGTGCCAAGGGGGTCGTAGCTGTCGTATTCGTAGCAAGACACCAGTCCGTCAGGCTAGCTGTGTTCGACCATGATGCAATTTCGGTAGGCGAAACCGCGCAGCTTTTTGCCGTCGCGTCCGTAAACAGTAGTGAGAAGTTGAATTGTTAAAGAACGAGAAAAGCCGTCTGAAAAGGTTTAGGATAGTGTTTTCAGACGGCATGGTGTTATTTTTGTTAGATTTGCTAAATGATAAATATTTTTTTAAAATTGGTTATCCAAAAATTTTTTTAAATTTCCTCTAGTTTTTTTCTTTCATCAAGTTTTTCTAGCCAGTCTTCAAATTTTTTTCAAATTCAGTATCCTCTTCCCACTCTTCAGGAGGAATATCGGGAAAAAAACACCAAAATTTTTCATTTTCTTTTGTAAGAAGGAAACCAGCTTGCTCGCCAGTTCTTGGAATGGAAATTGTAATTAAGATATTAGGGAATAAATTACAATCAGTTCCTTCAAAAAAACTTGTTGTGACCAATCATAAAGTTCGTTAGGAGCTAAAAAAATCGAATCCAGGTAGTAACTCATCTTGAAACAAAGTACAAGATCCTACTGTTAGAAGAAATTCTCTATATATATTAGGAAATTTGACTTTATATTTTTTTCTCAAAATCATTTATCTCATTTAAAGAAACATCATATCTTTTTTTGAAAATAAAATTTGATTTTTCCATAATTAATTAAGTTTCCATTACTAGATTTGATTAAATCTTGTATATCCACAAGAATTTTTTTGAAATTATCCATAAATTAATATCCTTTATTCAATTTTTTTATATCTATTATCTAGGAACAATCTGGTTAATTAAAACTGAAGGTTTTGTGCGGGCTACAGCTTGCTGGTTTTTTTAACTATATTTCAACAATTTTTTTCTTCATGTAATGCTTGAATTTGTTTCAAAAATAATCTCGTTCATTTGTTTTTTTCTAATAAATCATTAGTAGAGTTGCAGATGATTTTTAACAACAGAAGCAGCAGATAATAGTCCTAACCTCATAAAAGTATTCAAGTTCAAGGTCATCATCTTCAATTGATTCCTTCACATTTTCCATTCCTTCTTCAACAAAATATAGTGATAGGTGTCGTGCAAAATAATTATCTAATCCTTCTTGAGCACCTTTTTGGCTTTTTATACTCGGTTACAGACTTTAGTAATTCAAAAGATTGCTTTTTTTCTGATCACTAGAAATAATAGGAGACTCATTCAAAAGACCAAGTATATATTCTACATCTCCCCATATTTCAAAAATCCTCTTCAAATTTCATTTGCAAAAATAGCAGGAATAATGATTTTGAAAGGTTCATATATCTTATTGACAAATAAACTACTAATTAAGTCGGTAAGCGCTTCTCTACTCTTGGAATTATTGAAAGAAAATTTCTTTTGAAGAATAGCAATCTTCTTTTTCTGATTTTTTTGTAACACAAAATTCAGCAATTTTATTAAAGTCTATATTCATACTTTTTAAGTCCTCCATATATTGGTTAGATTATCTTGAATTTTTACTTGAACACCATCAGACAAATGCGATAATGCTGCTTTTTATAGATTTAGGTGCTGCTTACTCTAAATATTTAATTAGGTAATTTGAACAAAAGACATTACCTTCTGAACAATTTTTCATTACAGAAAAAAATAATAAAACTCATCTCCAAAATCTTGCTGGAACATATTATCTATCTCTCCTGCATATATTTGAAATTGAAATGACATATTTGATTTCTGAATAGGATCTTGTAGCCAGTATGGTACCTCATCATCAGACTCACTGATTAAAAAGTTTTTTTACTAGGTTCGATACAGCTTATTTTTTTACTTTTTGAAGAACGAATATCACTTAAAATTACACAAGAACTTTTTATTTGGCTCTGGATTTTTTTATCGTTCAAATCATATATATGTTGGTCATCTTCATGATCGTAAGTGATAAAAAAATATTACAATACAAGTTAATATCTAGTTTTTTTATTTAATAAATTTGCAGGAAGACCTATAAAGAACAGCATAGGGTTTCCATTATAATCTACAGGCCAACTAACTTCTTTCTCTAAAAGAGCTGGGCCAAACATTCGAAAATCAAATTTATCTGCAAATTCATCTATGATTTTTAATTCACCTAACATTTTAGTAGCTCCTAAAATTTAATACCCTAAAGATTTCAAATATCGCTGAGCCTGTTTTCTCATTTTTATGGATAGAATTTGAATTATCCCGACCTTGATGGCGTTCATGAGACGCAGCGATGCTAGGGTTTTCACTTAATCGTTTACTTGCGGAGTCTCCCCCATCAATTCTAACATCTTATTTCTAATAAATTCATGTGCTTGATTACCTCTTCCTTTCAATTTGCCATATGTACCTAAAGTACCTTCCGCAGCAAGACCAAGGGGATCAATCCAATCCTGCACATTCGGTGCAAAGCAATACAAATTCGCCCCACCCAACAACCCAATCGGATTCTGATTCACAAACTGACCTGCATCAGGCTCATAGTACCTAAAGAAGTTGTAATACAGCCCCGTCTCACGGTCAGCATATTGGTTCTACAAGCGGAAGGGCTGGTATGCACTATCCGTTACTCGGGTTTCCTCTTTCAGACGACTTCTATGTTAACTACTAATGAGATTGTTAAAGAATAAATGTTTCAGACGACCTCAAAGAAGGTATTAAGGTCGTCTGAAAAATAGAAACCGCGTGCGTACCGCACACACTCCATGTCAGGACTGAAGGTTTTCTCCGGGCTATGGCTTGCTCGCTCCCTATCTGTGAGTTTTGAGAACTATATAGGCTACGGCTTGTTGCTAATGAAAGAAGTATTATTGATGAATTAAGAATGTTGCCAAAATCCAGCTACTACATCAATATTATCTTTATTCTCTTTGTAATATATATACAATGCCCCATAATTAAAAGGGTAATTACCATTAAGAAGATTATCTGGGTAATAATCTTCATCTATACTCATCAAGTACAAATATCCGTTTTCTTCTAAATTTTTTTATAATAATATTCTTCTTCTTGAATCAGTTGCAATTCTCCTCCTACTGTTACTAAACCAGATAAATCATCACTATTTGCTTTCCTATACGGTTCAAAAATAAATTCTATTTAAGTCCATATTTGTAAATGAAGTAATTTCACTTTCCTCAGATTTTTGGATGAGTAAAAACTTTTATTGCACAATTAGGATAAATATTATTATCAAGCATAATATCATGATTTTTTTAGGCAAGAAAATAGATAAGACAAAATTAGTTTTTTTAATGGATGTTCAAAACATCCATAAAACATCATTTCTGAAATACAATCTTGTTTATCATCAAAAATATTTAGGAATATTTCCTCCTATTCGATTAAGGCTAATTTTCCTTAATCTCGTTCAAAAATAACTTTTTTTCTTGAATAGCTTTAATCATTTTTTTATTTCCCATCCTCTTCTTAACAAGCCTATATAGATTCCATATCTAGTTAAATTTGTATTTAACTCAATGTTATCCATTGCCGATTGTGCTTTCAATTTTTTAGGATCAAATAAATTAGCATTTTGTAATAACTCATGCGCTGATAATTTATCATTCTTATGTCGAGGATCTTTATAATCCGCAATACCAAACTCTGGCAACAACCCCAGGCGGTGTATTCGCCGTACCATAAGAGGTTGCCGTGGATGTCGGGCATCTCTCTTGAGATGCCGAACGGGTCGTAGGCGTAGCGGCGGTTAAGTACGGTACAAAAAAGATCGTCTGAAAATATCGAATCTTACTTTTTGGTTTTTTTCTTAGGATTTATTTCTTCTTTACGTTGCTTATAAAATTGCCAATATTTTTTGTCTTCCATAGAGAAAGGTGTGTAACGTAGCTCATTATAAGTTAGGTCAAAATATTTATAGGCATTTTCCATATCACCTAGTTCGTAATAGATAATACCTGCCCATAGAAATGTACTGCCATCAGGAACTGTTTTTCGCGCCTCTAATGCAATATTTATCCATTCAAGTGCCTTAGAATAATCCTTTAGCTCTTTAAATCTGCCAGAAATTTCAGAACATAGCCCACTAGTTGGGGTTACGAATTGAGTAGCAGGTTTTGGAATTAAATTCCAAGCCCTCATTAACTCATCAATCCTTTCCTGAGGAGTTTTAGCTTGTCTCGACTCACATATAATATTATTAATTTCACTATTTAACTCAGGATTAATATCAGATAAATACATGGTTTCCCTCTCATTCATAATTCTTCATTAACAACTTTTGGGTAACTTTCCATTTTTAGGCTTACAGGGTTTCCTATAACGTTCTTTGCTCTTTGCCCCACGGGAACAGTTGCCTAAAAGAGTATTTATTACCATATTGGTTCAGTTTTGTACCTGTGCCAAGGTTTCGTGTGTTCCACACATGCCCAACGTCAGGACTGGAAGTTTCATGCGGGCTACGGCTTGCTAATTTTGGTTCGATTCCTGATATTTTGTTATATCAGAAATAGTGATATCTTCATTATTAAACATATCATCCCAAATTTGCTTATAAAGTTCTTTTGCGGTCATTTGTTGAGGTATTTCAAAGGCTGCGTCAGTACTAGGAAATTGATCATGTAGTCGTTTCTCTGTCCAGAAATTTAATCCAAATCTCAAACTTTCTTTAATTCTGAGTTGGGTTGATATTGTAAAATTTTGATACTCGGGGTACAGATATTCTTTGACTAATCTCTTTACGCTATCTCTATTAACCAAATTCAGACCTGATAAGTCTTCAAGTTTGCTATCTATACCTTCGTGTAATAGTCCAAGAAAAAGTCTGATATATTCAGGACTGACTTTATACTTTTTTTATTCATTTTAATTTTTCCCAAAATTGAAACTAATTGACTAACTTTATTGAATTTGGCTTGTACTTAAGATATTTGGATTAATGGTCCTCTTTGTTAGAATTCAATCCAAACTATAGTAGACTGAACTCAGTTCAACCTACGTTTACTTATTGCTATTCATATATTCGTGAGGCATTCAAAATATCTGCTAACATACTCCAATTTAAAGTTTTTGTCGTTATATTCTCTCATACCTATATTTTTTTATAGTATCCATCCATATCTTCAATCCAATTTTTTTCATGGCTTCTAAAAAGCTATCGAGTGTATTATTTTTCAAAATCTTCTGTATGAATTTCAGTAATGAATTCTTTTAAAAAACTAGAAAGTCATCTCTATTTTTTTAATTTCCATAATATAGTCCTCCTCGAACAATGTCTTTCAGACGATCTCAAAGAGGTATTGAGGCCGTCTGAAACGGTTCGAGTTTAAACAGTTTGCTAAATTTGCTTTTTAAGAATTTTCACTAAATAATCTGAAAAATTAGCTGCTAAAGTTAGCAATTCATCAGTATCATGATTGTAAATCATTACCGTTTTAGATGGGGAAATATAAATAGGATTTCCCCAGCCATCGGTACCAATTATTAAATTACTTTGACCATCTTTAAGATAATCGGAAAATTCTTTATTCAAATCAATAATTGTATCTTCCCCAAGAAATTCGGAATTATGTATTCCATATATTTGAGTATCCCTAACGACACACCCTCCAAATCTCATTGTAAATTCTTTAAAATCGTCATCTAACTTGATATTAAGTGCTTTCTCTATATTGAGGATCTCATCATTAGTTGTTGGCTTACCTTGAGCCACTGGATTTTTTTGAAAGAAAGCAATTAACTGCTCTAAAACAAATTTATTTAACATAAATATTCCTTATTAAACTAACAAGACTTACCTACTTTTAGGTCTCTACGTCTTAACTCTTTTCTGGCTCTATATTTCCAATATTCTCTGCGCCAATTTCCAAAATCACTTCTGACACTGCCATTTCTCACATTTTTACCCTTCCTCCTTTGGTTGTGCCTGAAACTCCTTCTTCCGCCATATATCTTAATGTACATTCTGATATATGAGATAAATCTTGGGAATTTCTAACTTCTAAACTTAACCCTTTTGAGTCGGCGAAGATTTCCCCTTTCTTAGATCGTTTTGCCAATCCCTAAGGGTCAAGCCACATGGCCGCATTAGGCCCGAACCAATAAAGATTATCCCCACCCCATAACTCAATCGGGTCCTGATTCACAAACCGCCCGGCATCAGGTTGTAATACAGTCCGGTCTATTCATCATAATACTGGTTTTGACCTAGATTGTTAAAGAACCAATATTTCAGACAACTTCGAAAAAGGATTGAGGTCGTCTGAAAAACAGAAACTGTGTGCGAACCACATACACCCTACATTAGGACTGAAGGCTTTGTGCGGGCTACGACTTGCTTAATAAATTTATTGAATATTCCACTTAAAAATACTTAAATGGATAAACATCAAACAAATTATTACTTATACTATTTACTGAATATATAAACTCAGTTTTTATATTATCCGTAAGTGTCTCGCCTTCATCTAATAGGTGCTCTAAATCTCTGTATAACAAAGCCAACTGGATAAATTGTGAGAAATCTATCCCTAAATTTGTAAATCCAGATCTGGTATACTCTCCAGCATCATGATTATAATGAAAAATGGTATTATCTATTTTATTTAAAAACCATCCATCTCCCTGTCCTGCTTGTCCAATATTCCAAAAAAACACCTTGATATTTCGGGATAATTACACTCTAGGTATCTATTTTCATTTAAAAGCCTCTTCATAATTAAAAAGAGAAATATCAGGTATTATTTCTACTTCCTGATACTTAGCAATAAATAACAAATAGTTATTATCCAGCTTAGGAAGTTTATCTAACTTTTTAATTTCTACTTTACGCTTAATACATATATTGAAAAAAAATCCTCAGGCAATAATTTTTAATTTGAACATAAAAGTATACTCCATAAATCACAAACCATGTATCGGATTCACCGACCAACCGACGCCGACCGCCCCCTTTACGGTTGGGAAGTTATAAATAAAGTTGGATCGTACTTGTTATTTTTTTGTGTTTCAACACTAATTTCCTGGTTAAAATTTTTGGATGAATTTTTAAAAAAATCAATGATTAAGTTGATTTGAGTAGTGTTAAATATCGTACTTTCATTTCTTAGGGCAATATATAAAAAGTCAACAACGTAACCATATAAATGAAATTTAGACAAATTAGAAAAAAATATTTTTAAACAGCAAGGAGTAAAATATAATAAAGCCTTATTAGTAAAAAGCTTGCCACTCTAGTGATTCAAGTATTGAGAGAAAATCATCGTATGTTATCTCAATCCAAGTTTTAGTAGATAGTTGCATTATAGAAAATATATAAGAGTCATCACTATCATCAAAACTTATGATGTTATTTTTTATCAACTTTGAAAGCTGGAAAAAGTAGGCCTAATTTTTTTCCTCTAGATAATTTTCGTTCTTGTATATATTCTACCTCCATAAGAAATTTCTCAAATTCACAACATAATCCTAAGTCTTTGATAAACTTGGAAATATATTCTAAAAAAATCATGAATTATATTGATTTCATTTTTTTGGTTAAAGATTGCAGTAAATTAAATAGTTCACTTACTTCTCCTTGGGATATGTTGGAATAATAGCTAAATAATTCTATGAAACAATCATTATCTATACTAGGATTTTTCTATCGAGCTTAGTAAAAGTGTATTTAAATGTAAAAGCATTTTTCATTTTTTTGGTTATCTGACATTTGATTTTTTTAATTAATAAAATTAGATTATTTTTTTCATGTCTTACTTTCTACATTTTAAGATATGGCACCATTTGATTGATTTATTATCTATTTTTTTATTTACGCTTTTTTTAAAAATCATTTAATAGTTTTTACTATCTTCTCTTTATTTTTCGCTGGATGAGTTAATTACAATTCTAACGGCATTTTCTCCAAATTCATTTTGTATATTTTTTTATCAGCTCCATTATCAAGGAGTAATTTCACCATTTCTATATTTCCAAACATGCATGCATAATGTAGGGGAGTATATCCTAAGTCCCCTTTAAGATCGATTAATGCCCCATTTTTGAAGAAATACAAGAGCATCATTTAAAGAATTATTTCTAGCTGCAATATGTAAAACTGTATCATCCATACCTCCTACTTGATTTATATCTTTAATAGTGTCACCCCAAAAAAATCAGGATGTGTCTCATATTTTTTTAAAATACATAATAATTCTTTTTTTCCATTAATTATTGTCCTTGACCAAGAATTTCTTCTCCAATTATTGCATCTAACTCTATCCATGCATCTTCAAGTTGATTAACAATAGAAGATTCATTTTTATTTGGATCATCTTTTTAAATTGAGATACCAAATATGTGTTAATTTCGGTATTTCATATAAAATAGACGCTAGTCTTTTTTTCAATTAGATTATGATTATGAGTATAATGCTTTATTTCATTTAAAATTTTTTTAATAATTCTTGATAGTCCTTTACATCGAATTCAAGATCTATTCTGACCTTATCAATAAAACTATTATTTTTCAAGTTTTTTTCTAATAATTCTTTCACGCTAAATACCTTTCAGTTATACAAAGCCTGCTTCTACTGGAATAGTTTATTTATTTTTTTAAGTTAAGCGTTCACTCCAATAGAAATAAATAATACATCTTCCTCATTGCCGAGTAGAGATATATCGATAACTTTATCTATTTTATTACTAAATAATTTTTAAACAATGAAAAATTAGGTTTGTTTATTAATTCTAGCCAATTGCTAATATTTTTTTATTTTGATAATAAACAAGGGGAATAATTCTATTGGTATTTCAGCCGAATCATGTATTCCTCCATAAAAAGTATACATAAGCAATATCATTTTTCCTCTGGTGCAAAAAAATTTAATATTTCATTTTTTTATCGATAAACTAAAAATTTTCTTTTTGATAATTCTATATTTCTATAGGGGGTAAAAAGTACGATTTATTATTTCACATGAGAGTGGATATGGAATAATTTTTTTCAGAATCTGAAATTAAGTTATTTAAAAAAATGAATTTCTTTCATTTTTTTCATTAAATGATTCTGTTTTTAAAGTAAAGATCTTATTTTCTAAAGTTGTCATGATACTATTTCCTATGTTGTTCGGTTACATTATCTTTGTAGTACTTCCAAGAAAATGTACCATTCCCATTATTTCTTTTTGACTAAGATTTCCATCCATTTTGGCAGTAGCTACATGCCCGTGTGGAGAAGGGTATTTTGCAATCGGAAGGGTTTGTGAGCAGTTCCGGATATGTTGGTTTCACTCTTCAGGTTACTCCGACCGTAATAATCCCTAAACCAGGTCGCCTTTATCATCAGTCATTTCTCTTGGAATGCCAATTTGATCGCAGTGAAAGTAGTGGATTTCCTGTTTGCTTTCTCCCTAGGCATTGGTGTGGTTGCGTACCTGCGCCAAGGGTTCGTAGGAATCTGGATCGGTGTAGATATAGGTATATCTGCCTTACGGTTGGACTTCCTGCATGAGGTAGCTGCCGTCCCAAACAAATCCGGTTTCTTCTTCGAGGTCGTCTGAAGGTTATTTCAGACAACCTTGATATTTTGTTGGGTCTTGACCCAACCTACGCTTGCTAGAAACATTTACAGTTATTTGGATTTTGATTAGCTTTATATAGTTTGAAGGATTTAAAATTAGCAAATTATAAAAAGAATTCAGATTTAAAATGAATGTATTTAAATCTCTCTTCCATAACTTAATGCTCTTAGAAAAGTATAATGATATAGCTGGCTCTTCAGATAAAAAACATGCATAACTTTTTTCGATTGGTAAAACTTCCAAGTCATCCATTCCTTCAAAAGCTAGAGTACAAGTTTTGTTTGGTTGGTATCTATGACGAATAGTCCAATATTCTGATATATCTAAATCATTTCCTTCTGATTCTTTTAAAACAATCCCGTTATGGTTATGTAATTGGTCTCTTAAATCTTCAATATGATATTTCATAGTATATTTCCCTCTAGTTATACTACATCCGGGTCGTAGGCGTAGCATCGGTTAAGTACGGTACAATAAAGGTCACCTGAAAATATCAAATCTTACTTTTTGGTTTTTTTCTTAGGATTTAATTCTTCTTTACGTTGCTTATAAAATTGCCAATATTTTTGTCTTCCATAGAGAAAGGTGTGTAACGTAGCTCATTATAAGTTAGATCAAAATATTTATAGGCATTTTCCATATCACCTAGTTCGTAATAGATAATACCTGCCCATAGAAATGTACTGCCATCAGGCACTGTTTTTCTAGCCTCAAGCGCAATAAGTATCCACTCAAGAGCTTTGGAATAATCACCTAATTTTTTATAGCTTCCTGAAATACCACAGGCGATTGCCGAAGTAGGCTCAACAAATTGAGTGGCTGGTTTAGGTAAAAGTTCCCATGCTTGATTCAGAATATCAATGCGTTCCTCCGGCGTAGTAGCATCATTTGAGTTACATACAAAATCATTGATTTTTTTGTTTAATTCATAATTTACTTGATCTAAATACATAATTTATCCTTCTTATGTGCATTCTTTAAAGAGTATTTATTACCATGTTGGTCCGGTTGTGTACCTGTTCCAAGGGTTGTAGCTGTCGGGATCGGAGGTTTCATACGAGCTACAGCTGCTCAAACATCTTAAGCATTATAATTTAGATAATCTTTAATAAAATATTCAAAGTTCTCCCAATGTTTGCTAAATTGTTTATTTTTCTATAAACTTTTTGAATAGTGGGAGCCTCTACATAAAAAAACCTCATCGGTATTTTTTTATCATACAGGATATAATCATCCAACTCATTATTCAACAGGGAAAAAAATAATTATTAGGTAAGCCAATATTTTTTTCTCAAAAATTTCTGTTTGGCTACTTGAAAAAAATCCTCTAAGTCCATTGCTAAATCAACTAAATATCCAATTTTTCCCATAAATTTCATCACTATATGTTGCCCAAAATTCAATGAAGTCATGATTTACCTCCCCAAAACCTAACTCTTTGAATAATTTACGATATTCCTCCTGACTTTCTGGGAATATTCTACCAAATTCATCATTAAGATACTCCTTAAAAATCATTATCTAACATAACAAACCTCTCTATTGTAAATAAAGGATGTAAAAGCATTTGTCCTATCTGTAGGATCTTGATTTAGCAATTTGCACTTTCCTAAGTTAAACTTTAGTAATATTCTTTATAGAATCATACATTCATTCTTTCAAATAACTAATATTATCTTCTTCGCAAGATAAGAAGTAGTCATAATTATTTATGTCTATTTTTCTCACATAAATAAGGTTCAATTACTTTTTGCAACTTCATTTGATATCCAATATTCTTCATACATCGGGCTAGTTTCATGAAAAAAATTTTTTTGTAGAAAATTAAGAGGTGGTTCATTCTTAAAATGTATGACTTCAATAAATTTTTTTCTCCATTTTTTTCGAATTTTTGATATAAATCTTATGATTTTTTTCACCGTTCTATCCTTCTGTTTTTTTAATAGGGTCTTTTAATTGTTTGCCAGTCTTAGAGGAAAAATGCGCCAAGGTGTTTTTCCTCGTTTATCATATTTTTCAACTTCTCCATGTTGAGAGTCACATTCTAGAATGCAGGCTCCAGTGATGGGGCTTCGATAGGCGAAACCGCGTATGTGCGTACCGCACGCACCCTACGTCAGGATTCGATGTTTCATACGGGCTACGGCTTGCTATTCTGATAGTAGAAAACTTGTTATTAAAACATCTATATTATCAATTAATTTAATAGGAACTATCACTGTATACAGTAAATTTTTCATCAAATGAACTATTAAAATCATATATAGTATCATAATTATCATCTACAATGATTTTTTTATAATTTTTCTTTTTATTGGGAGCTCGTGCTGAAAAAAATGGGATTCTCATACCATTTTTCATATTTATTCATCATGTTTAACCTTTCTAAATATTTAAGAATTTGGGTCAACCCATCCTTGAACATTAGGTGCAAACTGATAAAAATTCTCCCCACCCATCAACCCAATCGGATCCTGAATCACAAACCGACCGGCCTCAGAATCGTAATAACGTAGCAGGTTGTTATGCAGACTCGCTTCTTCATCCAAGTATTGGTTTTGCAGTCTGAACGGCTGGTGCGCGTTCTGATAGACGCGTTCATCATTTTTCAGACGACCTAGAAAAAATGATTGAGTCGCCTGAAAAGTAGAAAGTGTGTGCATGCCGAACATAAGCTGCATACATATGTAGGTTGGGTTGCTACGCTAACCTTATAACGTTTAATTTTTAGAACATAGATTCATAGTAGATTTTACTAACTTTCTAGAATTTTTCGTCTGGGCTAATTATTTTTTTGTAAGTAGAAATTTTTTTCTTATTAAATTTGTTGTAGTAAAGATTTAATCCATTTTGAAGAAAAAAACGACAAGCTCATCATCATCTTGATATATAGAATGTATATCCCCATTTAATTTGCTTAATTTCAAATTTTCAAATGTCAATATAGAAGATATTCTTTTACTCTTAATTTTTTTATGATTAGAGATTTCTATTTGCTCTCCCTTAAGTATACCTTTACTTTCATCGTATATAAAAAGATATATCATATCCCTTAAAAATAAAAAGTAATACATTACAATATCCTTTCCGAATGACTCATTGCTGTTCTCTTTTTAGGAAGCATGATATATTTTCGGTTGAGAAATCCTTTAAAAAAGTACCGTTTTTTAAAAAATCTCTTATTTTAAAAATCTTAGCTACCATCTGATCCTCCTAATACTTTTAAAGTAGTAAAGAAATCTCTCGTGTTATTTGGAAAAATTTTGGACAGCTGCTTCAGCAACATTTTTTAATTTGGCTTTGTTTTTTTGGATTTTTGTACAAAATCATCAACAGCTTCTACAATTTTTTTCCATTGGGAAAGGTTATTTTTCCTCGTTTATCATATTTTTTCAACTTCTCCATGTTAGGTATATCTGCCGTCTGGGTGGATTTCTTGCAAGAGGTGGCTGGTATCACATAGTCTTAAAACTTCTACTACGTAAACAATGCTAGAATTTTCTACATATTACGATATTACGCAAGTTATAGCTTGCACAAATTATTGTGCCAAATACCCTGTGTCATAATCTAAATCGTCAGTTTCCACAAACTCATCTAAGAAATTATATATTTCTTCTATATCTACTTGAATTGGTATGTTTTATTGCATAGAAATTTACATTAAATGCTTCAGACTCACATCCAAGATCTATTAGTTTAGTTAATATTTTATCTTTAAATTTCTGGTTTTCATTAAAGAAAACAATCCTTAATGTACTATTTTTTTACTTTGAATTATAGTTTTATCATATAATAAGTAATTTTTCTTCCGTTTGTATTCCACTAACAATATCACCTAAAAGAGATTTCTTTGCTATAAAAAGGAATATTATTAACTTTTAAAATATCCTTCTTCAGTCACTTCTGCCCAAATGCTTTCCATAGATACTGGAGGATAACCATCAATTACTTCTAGATTAAAAAGCTTTTTCATTTTAATTACCTCAAGGTTTATTAATAAGACCATTGTATCCCAAAGTTTTGTATTTATGAACCCATTGATACAGTTATCCAGAGTTAATACTCGCTACAATAGCTACTGCCCTTAAACCTTGACCAGAAAGAACTTGGCATACTAACTCATATTTTTCTTTTTAAATTCATAACTATATCTCATAAAAATACCCCTTTACTGGTTATCCAGTAAAGGGGTACATATCATAACCTAAAGGGCTTTCTAATGTGGCGGAGAGGGTGGGATTCGAACCCACGGCCCCTTGCGGAGTCACTGGTTTTCAAGACCAGCTCCTTAAACCACTCGGACACCTCTCCATAACGGTATTATTATATCAGATTGGTCTAATAATAAGCAATAACGTAATAGTTAAGCAAGCAAAAAAGCTGGCTCATAGCCAGCTTTTTTCATGTGTTAATGCTTCCATATGGTGCCCTATATGTAGTTCCCCTCAGTGATATGATAAATTTCACTGTTCATCATGATCAGCAATCATATGTAGTGTTCCCCTGTACAGTTGATATGAATTCGAAATTTCAACTGTTCATCATCATTAGAACAAGTCTTTTTTTCCACATACCAAAGATGGCAATAGCTGAGCAAATAACAGAAATAATGACAACTTTCACAAAGCCGTCTGGATCATCTTGAAACGGCAAGTGTACGTTTGTCCCCCACAAGCTGAATATGATGGTTGGCACAGCCATGGTAATCGTTAAGGTTGCCAACATTTTCATAACCATGTTGAGGTTGTTAGAGATGATAGACGTGAAGGCGTTCATCATGTTCATCAAGATATTGGAGTACATTTCAACCATTTCCATGGCCTGTTTATTCTCGATGATAACGTCCTCTAGTAAATCCTCATCCTCTTCGTACATTTTGAGCAAATGTCTATAAGAGCTATGACCACGTAAGCGCAATAGACGCTCCATAACTGTACCATTCGTACGCAATGCAGAGGTAAAGTATGTCATGGATTTCTGTAATTCCAACAATTGGAAGAAGTCTTTATTCTTTGTGGTATGACGCAATTGAACTTCAATGTCGTCTGTACGACGGTTGATTTGTTGCAAGTAACGCAAGAACATAGTCGCTGTGCGGTACAAGATTTGGAATAAGAAACGGGTCTTTTTAAACGTATAGAACGTAGAAATCTGATTGGAAATAAACGGATACAACACTTCAGATTCTTCGAGGCAGACCGTAATAAAGAAGTCCGGCGTCAAGAAGATACCAAGCGGCACTGTATCGTACATATCGTTACCACGAACAACTGGAATGTTGATAACAACGAAGATATAATTGTCCTCTAACTCCACGTGAGAACGTTCTTCCATATCGAGGGCTGTCTTTAAAACGTCCGTTGGAATTTCTGTCAAAATATTGATAAGGGATAACTCATCGGGGTCTGGATTCACCAAATTTACCCAAGAACCTTTTGTGGCATCTGATACAGTGCAGTCTGCAACTAACTCTTCTTCTATGTGTTTGTACACCGTGATCATGCTATCCCTCCTTCCAACGAACTTATAGTAATCATCTAATAAATTATATACTATTTTATAGCTATTATTCAATTCAATTGTGAAAGTTTTGTGTATCTAGAACATACATATACAGTTTTATGTCTATTTATGATGTACAAATGTATATAGTAAAAAGTATCGTAAATATTTAATCCACACAATAAAATAACCTCTAAGTTAGTTAGTTACTAACCTAGAGGTTATTTATATCTGCCCTAATTATTCAGATCAGGATAATGTAATTTATTTCGTTCCTCTACAGAGCTATAAACTCTGCTTTCACCTAATTGCGGCGCAAGATACGAACAGAGTTCAAGATACAAAGGATGGATACGCCAGTATCACCAAATACTGCCCACCACATGGATGCATAGCCCATGAGGCCAAGCGCCATGATAAGGATTTTTACAGCAATAGCGAATACTACGTTTTGCCATGCTACGCGCAATGTCGCTTTGGACAAGTCAAGGATATGTGCAATAGCAGTCAAGGACGGACGCATGAATACAACGTCTGCCGCTTCGATAGCCGCATCAGCACCGCTACCCATGGCGCCACCAACATCAGCACCAGCAAGTACTGGAGCATCGTTGATACCGTCCCCTACGAACATAGTTGGACCATATTCAGAGCGAATATCTTGTACTACGGACAATTTATCTTGAGGCAACAATTGAGCGCGAACAGCACTTACACCAGTTTCTTTAGCGATGTAATTTGCACTTGCTTCAGCATCACCTGTAAGCATAACAGTTTTAATATCTTGACCATTAAGATCAGCAATCGCTTCAGCAGAATCAGGACGAGCTTCATCGGCGATGATGATGCGACCTAAGTATGTATTACCTTCTGCGACTAGAACTTCTGTGCCATATTCAGCAGCTTCTGTTGGATAGCCTTGAACCGCATAGCGTTCCATAAGACGACGGTTACCAACAAGAACTTGTTGACCATCAGTCATACCTACCATACCTTCGCCTGCCAACTCTTGAACAAAGTCGGATGCCTCTACAGTAATGCCTTGTTCTTTTGCTTCAGACACGATGCTTGTTGCGATTGGATGAGTAGAAACGGCTTCGATAGCTGCCGCCATGGACAACAATTGACTGTAACTCACATGAGAGCCTACAGTTTCTACGTTTTGTACTTTAAATTCACCAGATGTGATAGTACCAGTTTTATCAAGAGCTACTGCTTTCACATTAGCCAACGCCTCGATAACGCGACCACCTTTAAGCAAGATACCGTGTTTAGACGCATTGCCGATACCGGAGAAGAATGCAAGTGGCACGCTAAGCACCAATGCACATGGGCAAGAAATAACGAGGAATGTTAAGGCTGTGTAAATCCATTTATGCCATTCACCTGTAATAAGGGATGGGATAATAGCAACAGCAAGAGCTAGGAATACAACGATTGGTGTGTATACGCGAGCAAAACGCGTAATGAAGCGGTCGATCTTTAGGGTTTAGAAGATGCTGCATTTTTCCACGGCATCAAGAATTTTTAGTAACCATGGATTCTTCAAGAACCTTATCAACGCGCATCGTAATGCGACCAGATTCATTGATGCAACCAGACATGAGTTGAGTGCCAGGTACAGCGCGAACCGGTACAGGCTCACCTGTTACAGGAGCTGTATTTACGCGAGTTTCACCTTCAAGCACTGTGCCGTCTAACGGAATCAAATCGCCAGGGCGAACCTCGATAGTCGAGCCTACCTCAACCTTTTCAGGAGCCATAACTACGATTTCACCACCGCAGCATGTATCTACAACGCGTACCTCTTGAGGGCGCATATCAACAGCGTTCATAATTTCTGTACGACTACGATCTGTTGCTTTTTCTTCAAAGAACTCGCCGATACGGTAGAACAAGATAACGCCTACGGCTTCAGGCAATGCATCGATAGCAATAGCGCCCAATGTAGCGATAGACATCAAGAAGTTCTCGTCGAACACTTGGCCTTTTAAGATATTGCGACCTGCGATACGCAATACAGGGAACGCAAGAAGAATATAGGCAATATAGTAAATTGGAGTTTCGATAGACTCTGGCAAGCCGATGGACGGCACAACTGTAGTCAACCCTTCGTAGGCCATGAATAACAAGCCTGCTACGATAACTGCAATTGTTACTGCATCACTGCCGTGATCGTGATCATGACCGTGGTCATCCATAGCCGCTTTAGATTTACGCTCGTAATCGGCTACTGTTACGCCCTCTTCGATGGAGTCACAAATAGTCTTGAATATCGCGTTTTAATAGCTTCACGGTCTTCCCAAGCACCAGTTAAATCGTAATTGATGTGTAGCTACTGTGAAAGTTAGCAGATCTCACATACCATCCATTTTACGGATGCGATCTTCAATTTTTGCTGCGCAGTTCGCACAGTTCAAATCCTTCAACAATAATGTTTCTTCCATGATATCTCCTTTGATAATAGTGAAAGCTTCTTTCCTGTATTATAAGTTAATTTATTGTCTATTTTCTAATACTTATTAGACATATCTTGTTTCATATCTTGTTATATATGTTCCTAAACATTTTTCATCAGATATTTTTATTTATATGAATATCTGTTCATATGTTTATATTACATTAAAGGAGATTAAATGTCAATACAAAATCATATTTAACATATATTAAATTTTCATTTACTTTAGTTCTAACTATATTCACCTTATATCAAATTTCGTTCTACCAGGAATTTATGTGCTACATCAGCTGGCAGTTGATGTTCTGTTTCAACGGCGTAATTCATCTTCGCCATCTCTTGATCTGTAATCGTATGATTCAAACTTTCTAATACAGGGCGCAGTTCAGGATGAGCAATCAATACTTCGCTACGCACCACATTACCAGACATATAAGATGGATATAAATGTTTATCATCTTGTAACACCGTAATCGGTGCAATACTAATTGACCATCAGTCGTGAATATCGGCATTGCATCCACCTCATCACGACCAATAGCCGTATATTTTAGCCCTATATCCATATCTTTAGTAGCTTTAAAACTCATGCCATACACGCGTTGTAATCCAGCATAGCCATCTTCACGTCCAAAGAAATCATATTCCCCTCCTAATGTTAGGGATGGTGCTATACGAGCAAGATCAGAATACGTTTTTACGCCATAACTCTGAGCAATTTCATTACGCACCCCTATGCCATAGGTATTATTAAAACCGTACATGCCGACCCACTCAAAATTATATTTCTCTTTATAGGCCTGTGAAAGCTCATTAAATAGACTTTCATCATACGTATCCGTACGTTTTAGCACAGCAGACCAAGCCGTACCAGTATATTCAGGATATATATCAAATTGGCCAGAAAGCATAGCTGGTTGAATATTTGATGTACCACCACCGACACCTTCTGTAACCTCTACGGTTAAATCAGTCTTCTTCTCGATTAATTCTTTTAAGATATTCCCCAAAATAAGCTGTTCCGTCATAGGTTTCGTTGCAATATGAATAACATCGGTCTTCACATGACGGTAATGCATAGCCCAGCCACCTATACCCATCGCAATTATCGTCATAATCGACACAAATATAATCGTATAGCGCTTCATATGAGGGCTAATACGCGTTACTCTTTCACCTAGAGAAAAGAGAGCATCAACAGTAATAGCTAATAGGGCAATCAGTAGACTGCCTGCAATTGTCAAAGCACTTTGATTTGTTGTAATCCCCCTATAAATCGCCACACCTAAGCCACCAGCACCAATAAAAGATGCAATACCTGTCAAGGCAATGGTCATAACGAGCATAGTCCGTATACCAGCCATAATAGTCGGCATAGCCAAGGGAATCTCTATATTCCACAAACGTTGAATCCGCGTAAGCCCTAACGCAATTCCCGCTTCACACATAGCTTGATCAATTTGGTTAAGACCAGTAAATGTATTTCGTACCATCGGTAATAAGGCATAGATAACCAATGCAATGATAGCGGTCGTATTACCAACACCCGATACATACAACAAAAGGCCTAACATCGATATAGATGGAATCGTATATAGGAAATTAACTACTACCATAACGGGCGCAGCTAGCCGTTTATATTCGTATATAAACACACCCAATAATCCACCGATGATGGTAGCAATAACAGAAGCTAATACTGAAATTTCTATATGTTCCCATAACAACTGGAGGAAAAAATCATAGCGATTGATAAGTAATGATATGACCTCATGCATTACAGATACCGCCTTTCTCATAAAACAATACAAAGAGTATATATAGTCATATAACAGCTAATCATATAGGGTATTTTTATACGAGAATATAATTAAATTACAACCCTTTTCATCATTGTATACCGAATCACACCTTAACTCTAGCCCTTAAACCATATATAAAGACAACTCTTTATATTGTCATATCATACAGATTCAATTCCTTGATATATCTAAAGGGAATATCTATGCCTTGGACAGATATAATTTGCATTTGCGCACTAATCATATCAACCGCCCCTATAAGCTCTGTATATCTTTGTTTATTGTAGTAAACAATTCGTACCCATTCTCCGCCATGTATAGTCTGTAAAACCTTATTTAACTCATCTATTTGATCCTCTGACAACTCCACACGCGCCTCCTTAGGCCTTGCAACAGCTGACAATAAAGTCTCAAATCCCTTCAATGCCGCAAAGGGCATAAATTGTTTCGCCCGTTGTAAACGAGACATACGATGTTTCATTAATGTATACCTCCCCTTATGCGACTAATGTATTCCCAATTTAGCTATTCTACTACTTATTGCCATTGTATCCATTCTACTATTTATTCCCCATTGTGCCCGCCTACTAATGTATTTCTAAAGCGCATAGTCCCTTCCTCTTGCAAGCTAGAGGCGCGCAGAATAGAGTTTTTACCGAACTGTTCCTTGATGGATAGCATTGCCTCTTGTACTTGTCGCTCCTTTTCCTCTGTATCTGTCGTAAGGGCGCTAAATAAATCCTCCTCTTGAGGGATTGCGGAACGATTTACTAAATCCTCAAAGCTTATTCCAATACGACGGATGAGCTCATTTTTATGGCAATGCTGCTCATATAATTTAATAACAGCCGCCGTCAACGTCTGCAGAGAATCTGTATATTGTTTAAGCTTCTTAGAGCCTCCTGTGGAGCGCACCATTTCATCTGCATAGCCGATATGAACGTGAATATGGTTCGTAACCCCTTTAATTTGTAAAAGCTCTAGTACCAAGGACTCCACCATTTCCCGCATAGGCACGTACGCCTCTTCGTACGTATAGTTACGCAATAAAATCTGGCTATGCGAGATAGAATGCTTAATAGGACGATACGCATGGATATCTGCAATCGTACACGGCTCACGGCCCCAAGCATGATCGATAATGAGCTCTGCATTAACGCCAAACTCCTTATATAACTTAGCCTCTGGAACCATGGTGATACCATGCAAATCATACGCGCCATACTTGTGCAAGCGATTGGCTATGCCGTTACCAATCTGCCAAATGTCGGTCAAGGGCTGATGATACCAGATTTTCTCTTTAAAGAGGCTTTCATCAAGATACCCTATAAAATCAGGCGCATGTTTTGCGAGAATATCGAGAGCAACCTTGGCGAGGAATAAATTCGTGCCAATCCCAACAGTAGCATAAATCTTGGTCGCCTCTAGCACCGCATCAAGTAGCATCTGCGCCAGCTCACGGGGCGTTTTCTTGTAGAGCGGTAAGTAAGGCGTAATATCGATAAAATACTCGTCGATAGAGTACACATGTACATCCTCAGGCGCCACATACTTGAGCAAAACCCCGTAAATCTCAGCAGACACCTGCATATACCGCTTCATATGTGGCTTCACCGTCAAATACTCAATGTGCGGAGGGATCTCAAAAAGACGACTGCGATTCTTTACACCTAACTTTTTTAAAGCCGGTGAAATGGCCAATGTAATAGCCCCTTTGCCACGAGACCCATCGGCCACCACCAAAGGCGTCGTAAACGGATCCAGCCCCAAATCGGCGCACTCCACAGACGCGTAAAAACTCTTCAAATCAATGCACATATACATTCGTTCCGTATCAGCTGAACCCATACAAACACCTCCTCAAACCGCTAAATAACTAGACTCTACAAGAAATATAAAAAGAAGAATTTCTATGATTAGTATAACAAAAATACGGAGTATTTTCAAACATATGTTTGTTATTATAAAGGTAAATTTATAGAAAATAAAAAGCACCTAACACTAGATATATAATCTAATGTTAGATGCCTATGTATTTAACACATTATTAAATATAGCTATTTATTTCTATCTAACAAAATCCAACATCCCCAAAAAAATATCCCCTATTCCTAATACAATTGAAACAAGGCCATACACAATAGTTATCCCTTACATTATCTATACTTACTTCTCCATTTTTTTGCAAAGCACACCTGTCGGACTAAATAGAACCATAGGGTCCACTGGTTGGTCCAAAAGGAATATAAAACTCTACACTTTCAGCAGTATGAGTCTCACCATTCAAGATATACTTAATATCATAACCATAAATATATTTATCCATACCACGAGCTCAAATGGTATTTCCTTTATAACTCGTGGAAGTATAGACACAATCGTTACTGGAGTTCCATTGCGACGTAATACAAATCGTTTGATAATTAAATACAACCCACTAAGTATTAACCAAAGAGCCACACAACAGAAGTAAAATACAAAAAAACTCCATGCCTCTACCCATCACGCGCTCCTTTCCCAACAATACACTGAAAACTATCTAGTTCTATTATATTGATGGGACTTATTTTCTAACAGTAATAAAAAAGAGCACCACCTATCGAGGGCGACTTACGCGTCGTTTGGAGCCACGAGATAGGTGGTGCTTTTTGTAACTAAAGTTGTCGAAATAAAGTCAGGGGCCCCATCAATATATAGGAACTAACCGATAGTTTTTCATTATTGTTCAGCCCCATGTCTCGGAATTCCACGTCTCTAAATTGTGTTAATTCCCCAACAAATTGAGTTCCACGGTACCGACGGAACCATTACGGTGTTTACGAATGAGGACTTCTGCATTGTCCCCTTTTTTTCAGAGTTTTTCATCGTAATATTTATCGCGGTACAAGAAGATAACGATATCCGCATCTTGTTCGAGGGAACCAGATTCACGAAGGTCAGACAGTACAGGCCGTTTATCTGGTCTGCTTTCAACACCACGAGACAACTGAGACAAGGCGATGAGAGGCACATTGAAACTCACGAGCAATCAATTTGAGGTTACGAGAGATTTCAGATACCTCTTGTTGACGGTTCTCGCTGCCCTTGCCGGAGTTGCGGCCTTGCATCAACTGAATATAGTCGACGATAACGAGATCGAGACCATGTTCCACCTTAAGACGGCGCAATTTAGAGCGCATATCTTGTACGGTAAGGCCCGGCGTATCATCGATAAAGAGCTTGGCTTTACTCATGCGATCCGCTGCGGCAATAACCTTTTCCCAGTCAGTAGGGTCCATGTTGTATGCACGGCGCAGTTTTTCAGAGCTCACGCCTGCCACGGAGGACAGAATACGAGCAACGAGCTGCTCCTTGCCCATTTCTAGGGAGAAGAAGGCTACCGTCTTGTCGTACATCATCGTTACGTTTTGGGCGATGTTCAAGGTGAAAGCCGTTTTCCCCATCGCAGGACGAGCTGCTACGAGGATGAGGTCAGATTTTTGTAGACCATTAAAGACATGGTCTACATCTTTAAAGCCTGTTGGAACCCCTGTAATAGCACCATCATGCTGTTGCAATGCGTTCAATCTATCTAAGTTAGATAATACGATCTCACTAATTGGAGCAAAGGAAGATTCAGATTGAGTTTGACCACTTACGTCTAGTACCATTTGCTCTGCCTTGTTGAGGATAGTCGTTGGTTCATCTTCGCCAGCATACGTCATGCCTACGATTTTATTCCCTGCATCGATAAGGCGGCGCAACTGAGCTTTCTCGCTAATGATCTTCGCGTGTTCCTCCACATTGTAGGACACCGATTCATTAGCAAGAGATGTAATATAAGCAAGACCACCTACCGCATCGAGTCGCTTTCGACGGTCTAACTCTTCACCAACAGTGATAAAGTCCGCCGTCTTATTAGCATGCACGATTTCTAAAATAGCATCATAAATAATACGATGCGCATCGCGGTAAAAGTCTTCAGATTTTTAGAATGCTCGTCACTGTATCAACAACAGCGCCCGAGTTCGATCCATTGGTTAATAAGGCCCCCAAAACGGCCTTTTCCGCATCTAGATTATGCGGTGGAATGCGTACATCCATGATAATCCCCTTCACACAACCACTATGGATAAAAGAATTCACCATACTCAAAGAGCATGGTGAACACTATTATTCAGCTACTACATTAACCTTGATAGTACTTGTAATCTCAGGATGAACACGAACTAAAAACGTCATGTACGCCTAATGTTTTTCAATGGTTCTTTGATTTCGATTTTTCTTTTTTATCGATATCTACTTTGTACTGAGCTTTAGCTGCATCGGAAATGTCTTTTGCAGTAACAGAACCGAATACGCGACCTTCTTCGCCCATGCGAACTTTTACAGTTACTTCAACCTTAGTCAATTGAGCTGCCAAGATTTTAGCTTCATCGTTCGCTACTACTTTGTGGTGAGCAATGGAGTCTTGTTTTTGTTTTCGCATTATTTACGTTCGTTGTTGTACCTTCAAGGCCAAGACCTTTTTTAATCAATACATTACGACCATATGCGTCGCTAACTTCAACGATTTCGCCTTTTTTACCAACTTTTTTAACGTCTTCTAACAATACTACTTTCATTGTTGTTCCTCCTCTTGTTCAGCGGAATGAAGAGCTTCTAGAGCACGCTCCAAGATAGCCTGCTTCGCTTCCTCTACGGTCATACCTTGTAATTGGGCACCAGCCACAGTTCTGTGACCACCGCCACCCAAGGCTTCCATTACAACTTGTACGTTTACCTTGCCTTTGGATCGAGCGCTAACGCCGATACCGCCGTCATTCAAGGAATACAATACAAAGGCTGCTTCAATATCTTCATTACTGATGAGCATATCCGCACTTTGTGCAGCTAATGCCATCATATCTTTCAAACCTTCAGGTGCTACGGAAATAGCAATCCCTTCGGTACGATTGGCTTCAAATACTATTTTAGCACGCAATTGAACAGAATCGAAGGTTTCAATAAATAATTGTTTCACCTTTTCGATATCCGCCCCTGCACGGCGCAAGAATGCAGCCGCTTCAAAGGTACGCGCACCAGTTTGTTGAACAAAGTTCTTCGTATCTAGAACGATACCTGCATAGATGCCTGTAGCTTCCGCTTTTGAAAGCTTCACAGGAACACCTGCATATTGTACGAGCTCTGTAACGAGCTCAGATGTGGACGATGCAGTAGGTTCCAAATACGTAAGTAATGGATTTTCTACAAAGTCCGCTGCGCGACGGTGATGGTCGATAACGATGCGTCGTTCAGAAATTTCAAGCGCCTCTGGGGCTGCTACCAGTTTCTTGACGATGCGTATCACACACAATAGTGAGCGTATTCGCATCTACCCATACCTTTGCACCTTCTAGGGTGATAAAATGCTCTTGCCAGAACTCAGATTCATTGAGAACGGCCACCATTTTATCGATAGCACTCGATTCTTTTGAAAGTACAACACGTACGTCTTTACCAAGTGCTCGAGCAATAGAGGTGACACCTATGATGCCACCTAATGCATCATAGTCTTCCCGTTGATGACCCATCACAAGAATCTTATCAGAGTCGATCATGAGCTCATGCAAGGCTTGAGATACGACACGAGCACGAACACGTGTGTTCTTCTCAACACCTGCTGTATTACCACCGAAGAAGCGGGTACTTTCACCATCCATAATACACACTTGGTCACCACCGCGACCTAATGCGATATCTAAGGCGGCGCGAGCACGACTAGACACATCTTTTACAGAGCCTACGTTCTCACTAATACCGATAGAAATCGTAGCTGGCACCTGACGCGGAGAAGGCAATTTTGCGAATTTTCTCAAGGATTTTTAAAACCCTTTTTCCTCCATCGCGCGAAGAGCGCCACGAGAGATAGCAAAAGGTGTACATATCATCTTGGAAGTTACGAACGAAAACCTTCATGGCCGTCGATTTCATCTACGATGATATTGTTAATATCGGACCAAACGCTTGTATATTCTCGGTCACTAAGACCTTTTGTCAACTCTTCAAGATTATCGATTTGAATCATGCCCCCATACAGGCTGATCCTCTTCAGCCTTTAATACGCGCCTTTTTCTACTTCTGTAATGTTTTTTTGAAGTATAGCGCCATTACAGCATGTTCAGCTAGTTCATCTTCACTATGAATCTCTGGACGTGTATCACGAGGATCGATAAATTTGTAAATGATTTGGAAAGTGCTTGTCTTCGTACTGCTCCGTCATATATCCGGATTTACCCCAGATTTTATCAATGCGGAAGCCTGGTAAAAGAGCAGACATTTTTTGAAGTTTATTCCAATCTACTTTAATCCAGTCTGCAAAGACACTGTTATTCCATACTAAAGTGCCTTGTTTATTAACAAGAGCAATGCCCATTGGCAAGTTTTGTAAAGCAAAGTTAGATGCTTGTGTGACGTTTTTCATCATCGCCCCAAGCTGCTCCCTTGCCAAGCGACGGCGGTTATGAATGGTATTGTAATTAATCAAATACGCCGCTACCACGATAATTAGTGCTAAAATTGCCACAGCCCAGTTTAAATAGGCCAACAATAATAACAATACTACGATAACGGTGATAATGGTAATTTCTAAACCTTCCCATTTCCGTTGAAAGGATTTCATAACGGCCTCCTTTCTATTACAAGCTACGTTTTTGGAAACGTGCTCGCATATCTAAAAACATATCAAAAATACCATAAAAAACAAGACCATAAGGACTCATTGTATATAAGAAGAAAAGAATTAAAAATTGAAAGAATCCATTTACTCCGTAAGTTTTCATAACAGCCATTAAACAGGTAATACCATTAATTAAGCAAATGAAAGAACCTACAAAAGCAATATTCATTCCGATGTCTTTAAGTAAACTATTATCATATCCAATATAGGATAATCCATAAATAATAATAATCCCTATAGCTAAAACACCAGCACCCCAAATTGGCATACGCCATGTATCCATTGGCGGTAATTCTCTATGAACTGTATTAGTCCGACGACCAATATAAGATACTAATTTAGCCATGATATACGTTATGACAGAGCACGCACAGAACCACAATGACAACATCATACGTTCTGCCTGAGCAAATGAATAATTGAGTTGCTGAATCATCGTATCAATCTGTTCTTGCGGTATCGATTGTTGTCTTATAGACTCAATCATAGCGTCTTTTAACTCATTATTTACATTTTGTCCTAAGGTAATAAAATCTACAGATGCAAAACTATTAGCAAACACTAATTGTAAGAGGCCCATACTAAGCAATACAGCGGCAGGCACTAATATTAACTTTCTAAAAGACCAGTTTGCTCTAAAAGCTTCACCCAAAAATATACTCGGCAATGAATATACTAAGACTGTAGACATAGCAATTAATGGACCAAGAAAGAGTGCTACTAACATGAAGGCTACTATTGAGGAAGTACAGCTATATCTACTACCCCAACGGATACCAATGATAGAAATACCTGCTGGAGCTACCATAGTTGCTAGAAAAGCTGAAAACGGCATGACTGCCCCAATTATAGTCAACATAGCGACAATGGTTGATACAAATCCAGTTTCTACCATTGCTCTTGTATTTGTTTGTTTCATAAATCTCCATTCTATATATAAGAAGATAGATTAATTGGTATCTTTTAATTATAACAGTTTAAAAGGGTAACTTCAAATACCCCATATAGTAGCTAAATACGATAGCATAGCTATTTATAGTAATTTTTAAAGCCCATTTTTTAAATGTCAAAAGTACCACATCATACGATGCGGTACTTTTGTATATTGTATGTGATTATACGTCTTGGATAATCGGCAAGATCATAGGACGGCGGCGAGTTTTATCGTAGAAGAATTTACCCAACGCGTCACGTACGTTTTGCTTAATCGTAGTCCAATCTTTAATACGTTGAGCTTCGCAATCATCAAGAACTTGTTCTACTCGACGTTCTGCAGCAAGCATGAGCTCTTCTGCATCGCGTACGTATACGAAGCCACGAGATACGAGGTCTGGACCAGCTACGATTGTACCAGAAGCTTTGTCCATCGCCATTACAACGATAACCATACCTTCTTGTGCCAATTGTTGACGGTCACGAATAACGATGTTACCTACGTCGCCAACGCCAAGGCCATCAACGAAGATAGCGCCAGCTTGTACACGGCCACCTTTACGGCCACCATCTTTATCAAATTCAAAGATTTGACCATTGTCGCCGATGAGGACTTTCTTAGGATCTACGCCCATAGCAACACCAAGTTCACCATGACGGCGCAACATGCGGTACTCACCATGAACTGGAATGAAGTATTCTGGACGAACAAGGTTGAGCATAGTTTTAAGCTCTTCTTGGCTCGCATGACCAGATACGTGGATGCCACGGTCTTTACCGTAGACTACGTTACAACCTAAACGAAGCAAGTTATCGATAGTTCTACCTACAGCACCTTCGTTACCTGGAATTGGTGTAGCAGAGATGATAACTGTGTCATTCGGCGCCAATTCTACGGTGCGGTGGTTGCTTGTAGCCATACGGGACAAGCCTGCCATCGGTTCACCTTGAGAACCAGTTGTTAAGATCATAATTTGGTCATCTGTGTAGTTGTGCATTACATCTACGTCGATGATTGTATTTGGCGGAATGTTCAAGTAACCGCGTTCTTGTGCGATTTCTGTAACATTTACCATGCTGCGGCCCATAACGACAACCTTACGGTTGAACATAACTGCCGCATCAACAGCTTGTTGAATACGAGATACGTTAGATGCGAATGTTGCCAAAACAACGCGGCCTTTTGCTTCGCCAACAGCTTGTTTAATAGCAGGACCTACAGAGCTTTCAGAACCTGTAGTGCCTGGTTTTTCAACGTTTGTAGAGTCGGACATCAAGGCCAATACGCCTTTGTTGCCGAGCTCAGCAAATTTATGCATATCCATCAAACGGCCATCAACTGGTGTTTGGTCGATTTAAAGTCCCCTGTATGAAGTACAGTACCGATTGGTGTATCGAAGTACACAGCGCAGGAGTCAGGGATGGAGTGGTTTGTTTGGATGAAACCAACATTTACAGAACCAATTTGAACTTCATCACCTGCAGCAATCGTGCGGAGACATTTTGGAGATACCTTATGTTCTTTAAACTTGCCTTCAATCAAGCCACAAACGAGGTTTGTTGCATATACTGGACAGTTAATTTCTTTCATAAGGTATGCCAAGGAGCCGATATGGTCCTCATGACCATGAGTAATTACGACAGCTTTCACGCGATCCTTATTCTCGATGATATAGCTCATATCAGGAATAACGATATCTACGCCAAGCATATCTTCACTAGGGAACGCAAGACCAGAGTCGAGAACAATGATTTCGTCCTCATATTGGAAGATGGTCATGTTTTTACCGATTTCACCAAGACCGCCAAGAGGGATGATTTGGAATTTACCCTTGTTAGCGCCATTAGGTGTACGACCTACTAATTCCACTTGTTCCTCTTGATGATTGCGGTTCGTGGAACGGTTATTTGGACGGTTGTTGTTACGGTTTTGACCATTTTGGCCATTGCGACCAGTATTATTAGTACGCGTGTTGCGCGTATTTTCACTACGTTCACCGCGTGGTGCACGAGTTTGGCGTGGTTTACGTTCTGTACGTTCTTGACCTTCACCTTGCTCGGCATTGCGACGAGTATTTGTACGGCGTGTCGTATTAGTACGACCACTATTTGCATTTGTACGAGTATTTGTACGGCGTTGGCGTGTTGTGCCTTCGCCTTCGCCAGTTGCTTGTTGACGAGTACGACCTTCGCCAGCAGGACGGCGTGTATTAGTGCGGCGGCGAGTCTGTTTTTGTTCGCCTTCAGCCGCAGCTGCACGGGTAGCCTTTCTTGCTACTGTCGGTTCTGCTTTCACTTGTGCAGTAACCTGATTATCTGTTGTATTCACAGTTCCTCCTAAAATTTTTGTTCATTATTTTTATTTAACATAGTTTCTTTTCTCACCTATCACTTGAATTGATCTATGCTACGGAGGCCACACAAAGAAAAAGGCGCTAAAATACTAGCGTCTCGTCAAATAGGCGCAAAGATGCGCTATCGATTTTTGCCGTTCCTAGTGTTGTTGTGACCATTTGCCATAGCAAATGAGTATATTGCCTCATTAGATATGTCAGCCGCGACGGGTACGTTCTCTTCGTCCCTATCCAATGGGTCTTGCAATATAATCCGATCGATTTTGATGAAAGCCTCGCTTTCATACGTTACTCCTATTGTAACATAAAAATAGCGCTAACAAAAGAGGGAACCCTTATGTTAACGCTATTACACGAGCTTTACACGATTGTTAAGTGCTTTAAAATCGCACCAAATCTAGTAAATTCTATAGATTATATGATTGAAAAATTATTTATCATTAGGATCTTTTTTGTAAAAGCCTTCAATATGCCATGCCCCATTTTCTTCAATAAGGGAAATATAGCGTTTCGTATGTGTCGCTTCTACGGCACCTTCACTAGGTTTTGTCATTTGCAAATTCGCCTCGAAGGTAATACGTTTCAAATTGCCTACGCGGCTCACTTGAGAAACACCTAAAGAGACAACGTCTACCTTAGGACCATTCTTCATTGACTCAATCCACTTTTGTTTCTCTGTTGGGTTCGCCTTAGCTTGATCGATAACATAGGTAAAAGCCTTGTCATAATCTTTGTTATTAACGGCATTAAAATATTCTTTTACCGATGCTTCCGCAGCTTCTTCACTACCTTCACCTACGACAGCATTCGCGAACCACCCCATGGATATGGTCTTATCAGAAGGAACCATATAACGCATAGAAAGGCCACAAACACCAAGAGCACTTACAATTACAGCGATAAGTACTTTCGTTGTTAAAGAGCTACTAGTAGGAGATACTTTCATAATAGACGCTAAGCGCTTGTCGATCACGATATGTTGTAAGGCGCTGCCATATTGATTATCCTGGGGTTGCCCCTTTTTACTCAATAAACCTAATAAGATCAATGGGCCTACAAAAGGAACGAAGAATAGTAATAATGTGTCACTACCTTTTCCCGTATCATGGAGACGACGGACACAGAGTGCAACCATAGGCACAAAAGAAACGAGTCCCAAAATCGAGATAATCATCCATGCTAAACCAAGTAAATAAGGGCCTGTTTTAAATATAGCAGTCAACGCGAAGAACACTGCTAATATACAGATTATTACAACATTCCACAAGAATATAAATTGGAAAAACTCCCTACGGGAAGCACGTCCATCGGTATCCATGAACTTTTTCCCCATTACATAAAGGAACGTATCCTTATAACTCATTTGGTAATGGGCGAAAGGATAGATTACATCGCCTTCTGGTGCGATACGCTCCACCTCTGTTGCCACTGTATACTGCCCACACGTAGGGCAAAACATAGCCTCCTCATCACAATAATGACGGCAAGTATCACAATAACGTTTCATAAACTTCTCTCCGAAACTCTCAATCTTTTATTATTTTAACTATCTCAATTACTTATTATTTTAATAATCTCAATCACCTATTATTTTAAATAGGTATCTACCGCCTCAGTAAATCCTTGTCGATAGAGATTGGCGCCACCGTTTGCAGGATGACGCAAACCAATGGCAGATAGACCAAATTTCCCCATCGTATCCGCAGACTTTTGCCCTACTGCGAGCACGAGAGGATCTGTACCGCCTAATTCTATATGTAGATCCAACAAGCGTTTTGTATATTCCCAACCTAATTGTTGCTCTTTATCCGTAGGCGTGCGATTCGTCAGTGGATTTCCTTCCTTATGTGGATGGAAGGGAAATATGTTCCACAACAATGTATCATAGGGATCGATACCCTTTTCAACAATAGCACTCCATACTACAGTGTCAGTAGGTTCATTAAAACCATCCTTTTGCTGTGTTCCTTTTAACAAAGAGCTCGTAGGTGAACTAGTACGTTCTAAGCGAATAGGTGTTACGTCCTTTGCACGAATAATTTTGTGCTTATCTAGTAGCATTCTTTCACAAGTAATAGCAATACCTGTAAAGCGTCCCCCTTGATAACCTACAGCCTCAGCCACCACAAAGACCTTAGCTCGACCTAAGCGCGGCAATAAATAAGCGACTAAATTATCTCGGCGCACCTGTGCCGCATCAAAGCCCTTTGTGACAATCTCTAAATCAGGATTTACCTCACCCCAAGGATTATGAACAAGACTACCAGAATACTGGGCGAGCCAATCTACAAAACCGCGCACCTTCTCTACACGCGCTGTATCAAAGGACCCTAAATATTCATCAAAAGACAAGGTCTTCTCTAACTCAAATAAAGACATATAGCCTCCAATTTAAATTTCATACGTTATTACCGATATATATCTACTATACATGATAATTACACGAATTGCATAAGAAATATATAGTTATATGTACTACAATCAAGATGTCACCACTCCGTTCTGGGGAATCAGGTACAGAAAGGAGGTGCAACAGTGAAAGATATTCTTATAATCCTTCTAATTCCTATCATGGTAAATGTGACCAGCTATCTCATTTGCAAGTGGTTAGATAGGAAATTTCATGGTGATTAACCCCGTTAGCTTAGACGATCATAAGCAATAAAAAACTCCCTCAAGTATTTCGCCGTTCTTGAGGGAGTTTTTTCAGTGCTACAGTGAATTCTTACAATCCTTCAGCTACTTATAGTATACATTATTTTTAGGATTTTTGTCCATTATAAAACACCCAAGCAGAAAAAGTTCTTGGGTGTTTCTTTTTGAGATAGTATATAACTGATATATAAAACTAAATATAGAACTCGATTTTGTCTTCTTTTGCTAGTTGGAATTGTTCGAAGATGTGGTTCCGTATATTAACAAAGTTAGCCGATGTACGATCGGTTCTGTCGATGATATTCACAGGGATGATAGTTTGTACACGACCTGGATTTGCAGATAGTACTACAACGCGGTCTGCAAGAACTACGGCTTCTTCAATGTCGTGCGTAACGAATACAACTGTTTTACCTTCTTCGCGGCAGATGCGAGAGATTTCGTCTTGCAAGTTGATGCGTGTCAACGCATCAAGAGCGCCTAGTGGTTCGTCCATAAAGATAATATCTGGATCCACCGCTAGTGCACGGGCAATGGATACACGTTGTTGCATGCCCCCAGATAGTTCTGCAGGATAGCGATTGCGAGCATGATCGAGGCCTACCATTTTAACGTATTTGTCGATGATAGCAGGACGCTCTTCTTTAGGAACCTTTTTACTTTCAAGGCCTAACTCAATATTGCTTTCTACCGTACGCCACGGCAATAAGCCATAGTTTTGAAATACCGTTACATATCTGAGTTGAGGGGCTTTCACCTCTTCACCATCGATAGTGATGGAACCAGATGTAACGAGCTCAAAGCCCGCCATAGCGTTTAATAGCGTACTTTTACCGGAACCAGAAGGGCCTAAGAGGCAAATAAACTCGCCCTTTTCAATGTCTAAGTTGATATCTTCAAGAATGGTGAGTGGTTCCCCATCTTTCATAAATTCCTTGTGTGCATTGCGCACCGAAATATAACCCATGAGGCCACCTCCTATTTCTCAATACCCCAACGTTTGTAAATCCATTTTTCGATGAGGGACACGCCCCAATCGAGTAAAAGCCCAACGAAACCGATGGTCAAAATGGCTACCATCAAGAGATCGTTACGCAAGTTATTTCTCATATCGATAATGAGGAAGCCAAGGCCTGTTTGGGAGCCTACCATTTCCCCTGTTACAAGGAATATCCACGCCGTACCGAGAGCGATGTGAAGACCGGATGCAATACCAGGGAATACAGCGGGCAACACGATTTTAAATAACAATTCTGGCTGTTTAATACCAAAGTTGCGCGCTACCTTGATGTACACAGGGTCAATATTTTGAATAGCAGACACGGTGGACAATAGCACCGGGAAGAATGCTGCGATAAAGATGATAACGATAGCCGGCGCTTGACCGATACCGAAAAAGAGAACGATAAACGGCAACCATGCCACAGGAGAAATCGGTCGAATGACTTGAACGATTGGATTGATGTAGCTCCAAATCCTCTTGTACCAACCCAAGATAAGGCCGAAGAATACACCGGATACAACGGAAATAAGATACCCGATAAAGAAGCGTACTAAACTATCTGCAATATCCTTAAATAGAACGCCATCTCCGATGAGTTCCCCAAAGCCGATCAACACCTTATACGGCGTTGGCAATAGCGCTTCGTTAAAACCGCCGAGGCGAACGATTAACTCCCAAATTAGCCAAGCTGCGATAAATGAACCTGGCACATATGTATATTTCTTCATGGTCCCCCTCCTATGGTAACAACGATGTATCTACAAACTCTGAATAGGCCGGCACTTTTTTGATTAAATCAATATGCGTCATATGATGTACGAGCGCATTATAACGGTCCTCTGTAAGGGCTAAATCTTTAAATCCAATCACTTTAAGGGAACGTTCAATAACTGAGTCATTAAACTTCATGTACTTTAAGGAAATCTCCTCTTGTGCCTTTGGATGCTCGTCTAAATATGTGCCTGCATCGAGATAGGCTTTTGTGAAAGCTTTCGCCAAGTCATGATGTTCATCGACAAATTGACCATTAAACACGAGGGCACAGCAAATATTATCATGCCATAAGTGGTCAGGATCTTCAAAAACTTTACCATAGCCCATTTCTAAGGCAATGGAGCCAAATGGTTCAGCTACACTATAGCCTGCAATTTGGCCTACAGCCAGTGCAGATGGCATTTCTGGAGGGCTCATTTCTACGATTTGTACATCTTTTTCAGAAAGACCCGCTTGTTCAAGCATGAGGTCTACGAGAATTTTTTGAGTAGATTGTTTATGAGGGATGGCAAAGGATTTGCCTTTTAAGTCTTGAACGGAGTTAATATCCTTATTGACGATGATAATATTACCCTCTGTATGACCTAGTGCTGCAGCACGAACATCAATGCCTTGTTCACGAGCCTTTACACCTAGCTCAACGAGTACCGATGCAGCATCTACCTTGCCTGTATTTAATGCATCCATAAGCTCTGGCCAAGATCCATATTTAACAAGCTCTACATGTACAGGACCATCTGCCGTTTCTAATTCTTTTGTAGCGAAAACTGGCAATGCATGGGTAATTGGTAAATAGGCTACGCGTACAGTCTTTAATTCTTGTGCCGTCTTTGGTTTATGGTGTTCATGATAACCATAGGCTATGCAGCCAATAACCAAGAGAACCACTCCGACGATTAGATACCATGTCTTCTTCATAACTTCCCCTCTTTCTACCTCATAACAAGGGGCGTTTTTGACACATGTCTTTTTTCGCACTTTTCTAAAACCTAGATGAAGTCTGGTTCTAGAACACCTTGTCTTCTAAACTTATTTATACCCTACTATATCAATATGCATTAATTATGTCAATAAAACACAGTAATATTGTAGGTATTATTATTTGGGTGCGAGAAACATCTATATACTAAAAATAGGTAGCACCCAAAGGATGCTACCTATTTGCAGTCGTTATTTACTTGTTAGACTTACTTGAATATAGTCTTTTTATTCAATACATATACCTCTGATGTACCGGCTTCGCTAAATTCTGATACATTTGGGTAAATAGAGGATTGACGGAAGTGCTTAATTTCGCCTTTTGGAACGATTAACATCACAGGTTTACCAGACGCGATAATCTTGTTAAACTCTTCTTCATTGACTTGTTCCATAAGATATTTTTTTGCCCATTCAGCACTGCGTTTTCTTAATTTATCTCGATCATCCCAGCGACTTTCATCACCATTGATTTTAATAATCTTATGACCTGTGTAGTATACAGTTGCTGTACTATAGCCGTTATAGTAATATACATCGCCATCATAAGAATCTACTACTGGTACTACATCAATATTACTACGTTGTTTAATAAATGGCTCTAAGCCTTCTACAACAACGATAGAGGATATCACCATCGTACCAAGGACGATAATAGTGACTAAACGATAGCCTCTTCTTGTAAACCATGCATGAAGCATAAGTAGTACCGCTATAGCCACCACTACGTAGAGCAAGAAATAGAAGCCCCACGGAGCGAAGAATGTTCCCGCTACATAGGCAAGCCACAACAGCAACGTCGGCCCCACAATAATCCATTTTAAAGCTCTAGACTTGCCTTTACGAATAAGCTTCATAACGCCCATGGCACCAATAGCACTAAATGGAACGAGGCTAACAAAGGTATATAAAGGATATTTAGTAGCCATCAAGGTGTAGAATAAAACAATACCTACACCCCAAGTCATATTATAGATAAAACCTGTATGACGTTGTTTTAAACCATCGATAATACCGTAAATAACGGCCCCCGTCCACGGCATAGAAGCGCCGAGGAAAATAGCCAGATAATACCACCAAACATTATCTTCTGGATGCTCGGATTGTGTGGCACGTGTTACATTGTGAAGACCTAAGAAACCATCGATGAAATCTTGGCCGTGAACGCTGTACATGTACGCATACCACGGGAAGCAGACTGCACAAAATGCTAAAATACCACGCCAATCAAAGATGGCTTTCACCATGGACCAAGAGCGGTTGATACCGGCAAAGACAAGTAATATCATCCCTGGCAAGACAAGTGCTACAGGACCTTTAGTGAGTACACCTAGCCCAGCAAATACATAGGCTACAATCATAGCATATGGTTTCTGTTCCACCATCCCCTTGTAGGAGTAAATCATGACCATCAATGTCGTATATAGTAAGACCATATCTGTAATAATGCCATGAGCTACGGTCCAGAACATGAGAGATGTACCCAGAACAGAACCAGCGATGAGCCCCAAAGCCCACTTACCGCTTATAGTGCGCATCGATTGATACATAGTCGCTACTGACAAAGCGCCAAAGATAGCACTTGGTAGACGAACCACCCAATCGGCGATACCAAAGAGTTTAAAACAAAGGGCGATAAGCCAATAAATCATAATCGGTTTGTCGTACCAATAGGTACCATAAATTTGAGGAGACAGCCAATCACCAGAAAGAACCATTTCCTTCGCGGTTAACGCGTAATTAGATTCAACAGGATCGGTAATAGGCAACATATTATTGCCGAACATATAGAACACGAGCCACACAATAAACATGACTGGTGTTAAGCGAGAGAGTTTCATAAGGCCCCTCCTTATCGACGATTGCGATAGTATTTAAAGCCCAGTACTGCAGCTATAATAACAAACACAACAACCATAACAATCAAGAATTCATGATTGTATTCGATAAGATCTTGCCAATTTTCACCAAGTATCTTGCCAAGGTAAACGAGCAAAAATCGTCCAAGGAATCGTACCAAGAACTGTCCAAATAATGAAGTGCCACATTGGATAGCGCGCCATACCTGCTGGGGAAAGAAATGAAGGTACGAACACCAGGTAAAGGCGACCAAAGAATACGGCTGCACCGCCGTATTTATTGAACATCTTTTTCTGCTAATTCAAATTTATGTTCATTAAAGAATACATATTTACCGTATTTTTAATAATAGAGGACGACCACCATATTCACCCATCCAGTAGGATAATACAGAGCCAACAATCCCCGCTAAAGTACCTACGACCATCGTCGTATGCATATCAAATACACCTTGAGCGATCAGATATCCTGCAAAAACCAAGGACGATTTCACTAGGAATAGGAATGTTAGCATTTTCCAAAACCATTGCAATGAAACATGGCTGCATAGCCATACGTTTCCATAAATGAAATAATATATTCCACTGTTTTTACCCCTTTTTAATCCCCCATATGGGTCCATTATGCACAAATTTTTGGGCATAGTATTTTCATCATTACCATACCTGTTCGGTATACCTTATATTTTTACCATAATAAAAAGGCCCTCACCACAAGGTGAAAGCCCTTTTAACGATTTACAGTATACGATTATTGCAATTCAGTAGTTTGAGTTGTTACTTCACGAGCCGTAGTAAATGCAGCAAGTTCTGCATCACCAGAACCAAGAATTACCTTGTTAGCTACTAGCGCATTAGCCGCTGTTTTAGCATCTTGTAAAGTAATTCCAGCACGAGGAGCACTAATTGTGACTGATGTGCTTTTTACCACCGACCGTAGAAAATGTAAGATATACAACGCGTTTTTTTCCGCCATGTGGGCGCCTCCTTTCACGTTTCATAAACAAGTTCTCGAATATAGATAGAATAGGATGATCTTTGTAGCTTTGTAGCTCTGTAACTCTGCAATTCTGTAATTACACTAATTACACTAATTACACTAATTACACTTAGATTAAATATATCTATCTACGATTCATATCAATAAGGATGGGAATGTGTGGACTTGCGATTGCTACACCCTTTTACGACTATGTAAGGATGTATGAAATCAGCAATTTAGGATGTGTTTGGAGCACCTAAAATAAGAATATGTAGATAATCTACAATTAATGTCCTAAAGATACTTCATTGACGCGGACCACGTCGGACAAGCTGTGGTCATACAAGGCTGCCAGCGCATTACCAACGGTTTTCACATTATCGTCGGACGCTTCTTCTGCAACACGTGTATAGGTTACGTCTTTGTACTTCGGCGCATCTTCGGTACCGATGTTAAAACGCAACACCAATTTAGTGCGTTTAATGTTAGCCATCGTATCACCTCCTTTCACCCTCTTATATTCCTGAGGGTCCCCTCTCGACAACCCCCTGCTAGAGTAATTAAGGTAATCATTGTGAAAGTTTGGGAATTACAGCTTCAACTCTGTACTTATTGCAGTATTAAAAACAATACGACTTTTTATAGATATAAAAAGACCTTTACCAATTCCTAGTTATACAAATATATAAATAGGAACCGTAAAGGTCTATAAACACTATAGAGCACCATTAGCAATAGTACCGGTATGTTAAAACGCTTAAATTCAACACTATTCGGTTTTCAAGGCCAACATGAAGTCATAAGCTTTAACAGCTGCTTCTGTATCTACAAAATGGAACGGATTTAGCATACGACAGAACTTAAAAAGACATTCGTGTTTGCGTAAGATTTCTTTTACATGCAATACCGTATCACGTGCTGTACGGGCTGAACTATAACCATTCATCATGGCGTATAGATAAGAAATCGGTAGGTTGTCCTCACGCAAGTAACTGTGAACAAAGATAAGTAAATCCCAACCTTGCGGTGTCAATTCAGGCCAACGACGACTATTCTCCCAATCTAGTAAGGTAATCTTATCTGTATCTGGATCATAGGTAATATCACGCATGGCAGGACGCCCATGAGATAAACCATAGTCATGTAACTGACCTAAGGTCTTCCCGAATATATAAAAGATATGTGTTACCATATCATCCAAACTATCGTCATCAGGATGTTGCGCAGGCAATTGACTATAATAAGTTAAAGTATTACCACACGCTTCGGTAACAAAGTAATGTTCTCTAAAGCCTGCAATCGTTGGTGCTACAGGCAACTGTGTATTCACAAAGGAAATTTTATAGAACTCATAATCAAAAGAAGCTCTAGGAGCTGGCTTAATCCAACTAGAGCGATGATTACTAATATCTTGTTTTACATAATATTTTTGGTTATTAAATTCTACAGGAAAAACGCGATGGTCTTTCTCTTGATCGATCATCCGATCGATATATTCTAATAGCATATCATTCATTATATCCTCCCTGTGTATAGCACTTAATAATGTTAAAAATCCCTTTTACATAATCGTTCACTTAAAGTAGACGTTCTATATACAACGAATCTCCCAATCGTATAAGTTCTACATTACAAGCCTAACATTATTGTGATTTATGAACTGACGCTGTTATATAAGTCGTCGCTCATATAAGTGTATGCAATCAATATGCTCATTATACTATAATTCTCAATTGATATCAAAACCAAATTTATTTATAAAACTAGTATTTAATAGAAGAACCCCTAGCCTAAGCTAGGGGGTTCTTCTAATAATTATGATAATAGGTTTAGATATAGGACAATGCTAGGACCAACTGAGGTCACGTCCTAAATCAAACGAATTAACCTACGAATTTAGTCACTGCTGCAGTGTCAGTTAAGTGACGTTTAGGCATACCCATTTCATCAGGGGAGATGCCAAGAGCAAGACCCACTAATTGGGACATGTGCAAGATTGGCATATCTTTGCCACCGCCAACAACTTCTTTAGCTTCTTTTTTTGGAACATATCAAGTTGCATTTTGGCAAAGTGGGCAGGAGTTACTACGCAATCTGCGCCTTCTGTAGCTGCATCTTTGTTGATAGAGCCAGTCATTTGCATTACGGAATCATGTGCAGGGTATACAGCATGGAAACCGCAGCAATCGAGCTTACGGGAGAAGTCGATTGGTGTAGCACCGATAGCGGAAATCAATTCTGCTAAGGATGTAGGCATTTGATAATCTTCGAAGCCCAATTCAGTTTGAGGACGAAGAATATGGCAACCATAGTATTCAGCTACACGTAAACCAGTTAAAGGTTTAACAACTTTAGCTTTCAATTTGTCCAAACCGTAATCGCGGATCAATACCCATAAGAAATGAGTAATATCAGTTGTACCGCGGTATTGTTTACCAATTTGAGCTAATTTTTTGTTAACTTCGTTCTTTTCTTTTCGTTTTTTTATCAAGCTCGTTTTTAGCTTCACGAAGCATCAAAAGTACAAGTGTTACATACAGTTAAAAGGTTCAAACCTTTTTTCTTCTGCTAATGCAATGTTACGTGCATTTGTAGCAAGTGTAATTTCTGGAGCGATATCTTGAACGTGGGACGCGCCGCAGCAAGTCCAGCCGTCAAGCTCTTCCAACTCGATGCCTAATTTTTAGCTACAGCAACTGTTGCTAAGTAATCTTCTTTGGCAGCGCTTTCAAGAACGCAACCTGGGGAAAAATGCGTATTTCATTATTTGCTTACCTCCTCAGCTGCTTTCATAAGTCTGCGAACACCATCAATACCGTTTACAGGTTTTTGAGGTACTACAAGTTCAAATGGATTGATTTTGCTGTGTTTCCACAAACGTAAAGCATAGAATGCTTGTTTAGCGGAATCAACAACGCCATCAGATTTCAAGCTCATAGATACTTCTTTCAAGCGACCAGTTTTGTAAAGGTCGTCTTTGAAAGCAACCGCATGGCGAACGCCTTTGCTGTTAGTAAGACCAGCTTTAGTAGCTTCTTTACGCAAGTTAGAAATATCCACAGCAGGTTTTAAGTGTTTAGGACAACGGGAGATACAGTTCATGCAGTGAACGCATTTCCAAAGACCGTTGTCAAATGCAGGTTGAATGTGAGCCATAGGTGCATCATCACGGCTATCCAATACGAAACGGTTAGCTTTTGTGAATACATATGGTTCTAAGAAGTCGTCTTGACGTGCAGTCAATTTGTTACATTCAGATGCACAGCAACCGCAAAGGATACATTCTGTACCAGCAACGAATTTTTTGAAATCAGCTGGAGTTTGGCGAACAATTTTGTCACCTTCGTTGAATTCAGCTTTAAGGAAGATCCAAGGAGCAACCAATTTCAAACGATCAACTTTTGCTTCCCAGTCAACAACTAAGTCACGGATAACGCGGAAGTTGCCGATAGGTGCAATTGTTAATTCATCAGTACCATAACGTTCTGTCAATTCGTCGATTTTAGCTTCGCAACCAAGCATTGCTTCGCCATTTACGCGAATGGAGCAAGCGCCGCAAACTGCGGAACGGCAAGCTGCCAAGAATGTTAAAGTTGGATCTTGAGTATCTTTAATTTTTTGAAGGCCCCAAAGAATTGTACGGTCAGCTTCATAGTCGAATTTGAAAGTCTGTACAAACGCGCGACCTTGTTGGTAACGGTGGATATGATAGGTGATTTGTCTCATCTTAGTACTTCCTTTCTTGTGGTTCGTATTTAGTGAACACTACGTCGCGTTCTGTTAATTCGTACTCGCCATTAGCACCCAATTTGATCAAAGAGTGTTTTAAGTATCTTTCATCATTACGTTTTGGATGGTCTTCACGGATATGAGCACCACGAGATTCACGACGGTGTAAAGCGCCCATAGCAATAGCTTTCGCTACTGTTAACATGGAACCGATTTCACAATAGTTTACGAATGCCATGTTGTAAGTACGTTCAGGGTCACCTACATAACAAGTTTTGTAATCTTCCATCAATTGGTCGATTTCTTTTAAAGCTTCAGTGATACCTTGCTCGTTACGGAAGATACCTACTTTATTCCACATTGCATCAGCCAATGCATCGCGGATTTCAACTACAGGACGGCCGCCTTCACGAGTAGTTACTTCAGTGAATTTAGCTTCCCAAGCTTTAGCAGCTGCAGCCAATTCTGCATCTACGTTAGGTTGTTCATGTGTTTCAGCATAGTCAGCTGCACCAGCACCGGATACTTTACCGAATACTACGCCGTCAGCCAAGGAGTTACCACCTAAGCGGTTAGCACCGTGGATGGAGATACAAGAAGCTTCGCCGGAGGAGAACAAACCAGGCACTTCACATGCACAAGTTTTGTAGTCAACTACGTCGATACCGCCCATTGTATAGTGACATGTTGGACGAATAGGTACTGGTTGTACTAATGGATCGCAATGTTCGAAAGTCATAGCCAAGTCACGGATACCATGAAGTTTTTCGATGATAACTTCAGGACCTAAGTGACGAAGGTCAGCTACTACGTATGCGTTAAGACCAGAACCGAAACCACGACCTGCAGCGATTTCATCTTCGATTGCTTTAGCTACAACGTCACGGGATGCCAATTCCATTTTGTTAGGCGCATATTTTTTCATGAAACGTTCGCCTTCAGCATTAAGAAGGTAACCACCTTCACCACGAACCGCTTCAGACATCAAGATACCAGTACGACCAAGACCAGTTGGATGGAATTGGATCATTTCCATATCTTTCAATGCATTACCAGCGCGGAATGCTGCTGCCATACCATCGCCTGTAGAAAGGAATGGGTTTGTAGTACGAGTCCAGAAAATACGACCTGCACCACCAGTAGACAAGATAATTGCTTTTGCTTTAATTTGCTCTACTTTACCTTCTTTCATGTTCCACACAACTGCGCCACCAACGTGACCGTTTGCGTCTTTAACAAGATCTAAAAGGTACCATTCTTGTAAGAAGTGTACGCCTTCTTTCAAGCATTGTTCATAAGTAGTGTGCAAAATTATGTGACCAGTTTTATCCGCAGAGTAGCAAGTACGTGGATAAGATTGACCACCGAAGTTACGTTGAGCAATTTTGTTTTGCTCTGTACGAGAGAATGGAGCACCCATGTGGTCCATTTCAAGTACGCCTTCTGGACAACGAGAGCAGAAGAATTCGATCGCATCTTGGTCACCAAGATAGTCAGAACCTTTTACTGTATCGAAAGTATGCGTTTCAATAGTATCTTCAGCTGCTACGTTGTTCAAACATGCATTGACACCGCCTTGTGCCATTGCTGTTGCTGAACGGGTTGGGAAAATTTTAGTAATAAGAGCTACTTTTAAGCCTTTGCGACGACCAACTTCAAGAGCCGCGCGTTGACCAGCGCCACCGCTACCTACTACTAGAACATCAAACTGTTCCATAATGACCTCCTCATAACTACCTATTAATAAGAAAAACTTGTTAGACTATCTCATTTCAAAAAAACTTATAAAAATTTTTTTGATAACCTAATCATTTTTCTTTTCAAGAAAAAAACCTCATACTTATGCGATTTTTTTCTTATTTCTTACCTATAATTATAGAGAGCATTTTTAGTCATGTCTAAACCCTATTATGCATAATTAATTTTGATTAATCTAATTGATAATTTATTTCACTTAATGTTTTTTTAGGTAAAATTATGAGAAAAAATTGTAATATGAATAATTTTCACAAGAACTTAAGGATATTACGAAAGTAGTTCGGTTCCGAAAATTTTTGTATATTTTTATTTCTCCCTAACACATATGCGATTCCCATAAATACTAGCTTTTTACTTTATCTCAACTGTTCATAATAATTAATATCCGTTAAATTCCTACTAAAACTACCTCGAATTTAACCATCGAAAGTCATCGTTTTTTTCACCCATAACAAGTATTTATCTCTGTGATAATAATTATCACAAGTTTTTTTCTGTGATTTCTTTTACATCATCCAAAATCAATAAAAATCTTAGTCATCTATGCGCATACGGCAATCTTCGATATAGTTCATCTTCATTCATTAGTAGAATTCATTAACTTTCAGTATTTCACCATTTTTAAGGCTCCAAAACATGAAGAAGAGGCTTATAAACTCGCATATACATTCATCTTTTTGCTCATTCCCATTGTATAAGGTATGATAATAGATAAATAAGTTATATAATATATATATATAGTCACCTTATATGGTGTTGTGGCTTTCACAATAAAAGAAAGCTTATATATATAATGACTATATTATAGTAGTTGGAGAGCTATATATTTAACTCATACATAAGGAGAACAGAGAATGAAAATTTTACTTGTAGAAGACGAAGAAATGCTGAATGGCATTACAGCTAAATATTTGCGTGCTGAGAATATGACTGTTGATACATGCTTCAACGGTCAACAAGCGATTGATTATGTTAACACATCCAGCTATGACGTTATCGTAATGGACATTATGATGCCAATCCTTGACGGCATTAGCGCTCTTGCACAAATGCGTAACGATGGCAATACAACACCTGTGTTGTTGTTAACAGCAAAAGATTCCTTGCAAGATAAAGTAACAGGCCTTAACACTGGCGCTGACGACTATCTCGTAAACCTTTTGATCTTGAAGAATTGACAGCTCGTATTTATGCATTGGCTCGCCGTAACGCGCGTCATGCACAAAACGACATCCATGTTGGTCCTCTTACTATCAATGTTCCACAACGTACAGTCAAACGCGATGGCGAAACAATTACATTGACAGCAAAAGAATTCGACCTCTTATTCTATTTAGCAAGTAACGAAAATATCGTATTGTCCCGTCAACAAATTCTTGACCACGTTTGGGAATATGATTATGAAAGCTACTCTAACCTCATCGACGTATACATTAAAGATTTGCGCAAAAAAATCGATACCGATGAGAATGTAAAACTCATTCAAACGGTTCGTGGAGTAGGGTATGTCCTCAAAACTGAAAACTAACGATCCCCACCGGGATTTGGACACCATGTCTGGGGCAGCCACCGATTTATTCAATCGGCTGCCCCTAACCTTTAAAATTATGTCTTGGTATACCATCTTTTTGCTCATCATTTTGATGGTTGCTTCCGCATGGATTTATGCATATACACATGAGTCCGATAACAAGGAAGTACGAGAACGTTTGCAGCAGCAAGCGATGATTATGGCTACGGATATTCGAAAGTTTAAACCCTATCAAGATAATACATTCTTCTTCGTATCCACCCAAGACGGTTATATTATTAAAGGCGCCTTACCGGATGGTTTCCCTAATCAAACAGTCCTTTCCTTAGGACAGGTTGGAGAAATCGCTGTTGGTGATGACACCTTCTACTACTACGATACACCGGTTAACGAACCGAATTATCGTGGTATTTTGCGTGCCGTTACAAAGGTAAAAACAGCGTCTAAAAAGACTGAAAACCTTTTATACAGCTTACTATTAGGAGATGTCATATTCTTACTAATCTCCTCACTAGGTGGTTATCTATTTATCAAGAAAGGACTTAAACCAGTTCGAACCTTGACCAAAACAGCTAAAGTTATCGGTAAGAACAACGACTTGAGCCGCCGTATCGACATTCCACCGCGCACTGCGAAGGATGAAATCTATGAACTAACTACTACATTCAATCGCATGATTTCAGGTCTTGAAGATTCTTCAAACCGTGAAAGACAGTTTAGTTCTGACGTTTCGCACGAGTTGCGGACACCGATTGCAGTTATTAAAGCAGAAAGTGAATTTGCTTTAAAATATGGACGCACCGAAGACGATTTGCGGGAAGGTTTGACACATATCTTAGAACAAGCTAAGTTTATGACAAACCTCGTAAGCCAATTGCTTGATGTGGCTCGCCTGGAGAATGCACAAGATCTTACCTTCGCCCCTGTAGATGTATCAGGGATGCTGACGAATATGGTTCATGACTATACTCGACTTTGTGCAGAAAACACAGAAAAGCAAATCATCATAACATCTCAAATTGAGCCAAATTTACGCATGACGGCTCACGAAGTATCCTTGCGTCGAGCTATTACAAACTTAGTGGATAATGCTATTAAGTTCACAAATACTACCATCGATATTTCAGCAAAACTCGTAAATCATGAACTCGTTATTACCGTGTCAGATAATGGTATCGGTATCGAGCAAGAAAACCTAGAGCACATTTGGGACCGCATGTATCAAACGGAACAATCCCGTAACAAAAAATCAAACCACGGTATCGGCCTCGGCCTGTACTTTGTAAACAAAGTTATTAGCTTGCACCACGGCAAAGTAACAGCCACTAGCGAACCTCAAGTAAAAACTACGTTTACCGTGCGATTACCGTACAATCAAAGTGAAGAATAAACTAAAGGGACTGACCAATGGTCAGTCCCTTTGCTGTTATCTAATTTTATCCTACAAATTGTTGCCAGAATGGCATGTACACATATTCTAGGAATGTCCATACGAGCAGACCTGCTACAGCACCAACGATAGCACCATTGATGCGAATCCAGCTGAGGTCGTCCTCTACCTTAGATTCGATGAAGTAAATAAACTTCTCTGTGCTAAGGCCGCCGAGCACTTGGCGTATGATGGTTTCAATGAGGTCGTAGCCTTGTTCAGGACATAGATACCCTATATCGTGTAATGTAACTTCAATACGGTTTCTAAGGTCTTCAGATTGACCGTATACGGTCCACAATTCAAGGGCGATATTAACTAACACTTGAGCTGGTGTTTCCCCATTTTCATCCCCCTACAGTAATAGTTCTTCTACATACGGGCATAAATGGTTTTCAATGACAGATTCCCAGTCTTGTTCGCGAATCCAACGCTCCCACGCTTCATCGAGGGCATTACAAACTTCGCGATTATCTTCAATATTGCGAATCGGATCTACCCATTGGCGAAGCCATGCAGTCCGTTCAGGACTATTTGGTCGCTTCCAGTTTTCAAGCATAGCATAAGCCTCTTGAACGATAGCCTGTGCCAACTCATGGTAATTCACCACATCGGTCGCTTCAGACATGGAGATGAGGAAATCAGACCAGAAGCCCTTTTCTCTTTTTCTTATGAGCCTCTTCTGCTACAACCGCTGTAAGCCATGTCACCATAGCTGGATGGTTGATACGTTCTTGAACTACATTCAACACCTGTACAACCATGCCTTCGTAGCGATTATGTTCACATAAATCGAGCAATACGTGTTTTAACACAGGTACGAGGGAATGTTTTTCTAGCAAACCGCGAATGCGTTTTGCCCCCCACTGTGCCCATTCCTCACTCGTTTGAGATTTCCATAATAGATGCAACCCTTGATGGATAACGAGACGCGCTGCCCGTTGCCCTTCCGGTGATAGCAAGAATTTTTCAAACAATGGAACAAATTCCACATTATTTAATAATACCTTGCAACGATCCTTGGTAAGCATCTTCGTCTCAACCAGCTTAATAACACCATTGATTAGGCGATCTTTATTTCTTGGAATGAGCGCCGTATGGTATGGGAAACCGAGTGGCTTACGGAACAAAGCAGTTACGGCAAACCAGTCGGCCACGCTACCGATAAGGGCAGACTGCACAGCCCAATAAAGCGGCTGGTACCAGCTTTCAGAACCAAAGAAAAATTGACCTACGAAAGCAAAACAGTACAATAGAGCAGTCAAACCAAGAATACCATTTGCGCGCTGCCGCAAGGTGAGGGATTTCAAATAGCTAATCATTTGAGCACCCCCTCTACAAAAATGGTCAAGCCGTAGAAGATGCCGCCTAGGATAGCCCCTACGAGAGAGCCGTTAATACGAACCATTTGAAGGTCATAGTACATCTTACCGCGTACGATTTGGGTGATTTCCTCAGGTGAATAACGAGATAGTTCCTGCCCCACCACCTTATCGATAAGAGGGTTCAATTTTTGTAACCACGGAATGCTACGAAGCAAGAAGAACCGTTCAAATGGCGCCTGCTTATCTGGATTCAACAAGATTTCCGTACCGAGCACATTAAAGCGGTCGATAACGATGTCCATGAGGCGATTCCAATCTACAGTATCGCCGTCGATGAGCTTGCCTTCCCATTCTTCGAGAACCATTCGGATCCATTGGTCTTTATGTTCCTCGATAAATGCTTGCCATTCCTTATTAGTTTCCAAATTATTGAAGAATCGAATTGCTTGGCCCCATACGTAACGACCTAGCGCAGAATCAATGGACTCATTTTCCTTGAGAAATTGAACAGCCTTTTTCTGCACCGTTTCCACCAATCGTTCTGGTGAAAGCCCATCACCACCAAAGGCAATAGCCAGCTCGCGGAAGAAGGAATCCTTCGTATAGGTTTTCATAATGTCCAGCATGACACGATACAAATAAGGGTACACCTGATTCGATGCGATAACACGCTGACAGGTACGGTTAAAGTAGAGCCAGAAAATACTTGCTGTTTGGCGTTCTAACATGCAGCGGCCAAACAAGATAACGAGAGGCGTCGCCTTCCAGTTCGTAACACCTTTATAAACAGCCTTGTTGATTTCTTGACGCATAGGCTCAATATCCATATGGGATAAGACTTGATTACCTACACCGTACAAGATTTCTTTAATCTGACCTTGTCCTACATCACTCATGCCGTATTCGATAATACGGACCATGACACGTTCTTTTTTGATGGCATAATACATCTGCGGCACGCGCAGCAACTCTTCACTGAGCATGGTACGCCCTATTTGAATGAGACGCTCCTTGCTACGCGGCAAGATGGCTGTCTTAAAGGAATACCCAAAGGCTTCGTAAAGAGTGCCGTTACCGCATACCAGTCCGCCAAGCCACCAATCATGGCCGCTCCAGATACGTGCATGATAAATGCCCAGAATGTATCCTGTCGTTGTGGATATGCAATTAAAAATATAATAGCCATGACAACCAACAGGGTGGTTGCCACTGGTTTAGTTTTCATCATCACTTGATCCTAACTTACTGAATTACGTATATAGACTCTCCCCATATAACGTAGTGACCTCTAGTGTCACGGACTTTCACAAACTACAAACGGTGAAAGTAGATTTAGAATGTGCATTCGTCGCCATCTTTTTGAGGCGCCCAAATCGGCACATTCCCAAAGAGGGCCTCAAAATACACGGACGGAGTCCATAATGGACCATTTAGATGCATCGGAATAAAGGCTTTTTTCACGTCTACGCGGCGTAAAAACTCAATGCTGCCCCACTCCATAGCGTCTTCGAGACGATTATCGACAGGGAACATCGCCACATCTACAGACAAGCCTTCTAGCTCCTTAAACTCACGCCAAAGCCATACGCTTCGCATCTGCATTATTTTTCTGGTGTATCACCAAGCCAATGCCACCAGTTGAGGTCGCCTGCATGGAAGATAGAATCAGAGTCGATGTTAGCCGTATTTGTCTTTACGTAGAAAGAACCGCCTTCATCGAGTGCTACCATACATATGGATGCCTACATCATCAAGTGTGGCATCTTGGCCCAGGGCGCATAGTAATACATTTCTTTACCTTGCCCTCTAATGGTACATCTTGATGGCAAATATAACGAGTTTGAGGACCATCAAACTCCGTAATGAGACGGATTGAAGTGGTCCCCATGAGTGTGGCTCACAAAGAACCAAAAGCTCACGACCTCGTTTAGCTAATTGCCAAACTATATTATTAGGGATCTTTATAATAATCAAATACATAGCAACGCTTGCCATCATCTACGACAAAGCCACTATGAGCTAAAAAAAAGTAACATCTAACATTATTATCAATACCTCTAGTTTATTGAATTTATATCATTCGTATTGTTTATTATACCATATTTTTATAAAAGACAGGCATAAACATCTTACATTACTATATACGCAAAAGAACCGCTAGTTTTCTAACTAACGGTTCTTATTCTTCACCCTACTAAGGACTCACTTAAACGGACATTTTAAGCAGAAATAAGGGGTATTATAAAATAAATGATTACGTATCTCCTCAACAGCTCGTCATAAAAAGTATATGTGTTTTAATAAAGCTTCCATTTCTTTCGGTTTCATCAACTAGAGCTCGAAGCGCCCTACTACATTACCCTTTCGATCTATAACAAAACTTAGTAAAATTCACTTTTACCTCATCGTCTTTTAAATAGTTAGGATCAATGCCATTGAGATAGTCTGCAAGCATTTCTGTCTTATCACTCAGGTGGGAAACCCTTTAAATGTTGTTCTTTAATCATATATTTGAATAGGTCCAAGGCACTTTCATCACGCACATCAGATTTCCCCATCACAGTAAAAAGTAACACCATAATTCAATTTGCGCAGAAAGGTTGAGTTCGTTATTAGAACCATGTGTTCTTCTTCCCCAAAATTGGTTGAACGGAACAGCAATAATTTCTAGACCTTGTCTTTATATTTCTTATAAAGCGCTCTCTAACCCATCATATTGATGAGTAAAACCACATTTACTCGCCGTATTAACAATAACAAGCACTTTACCATCAAAGTCTTTTTAAGCTTTGCTCTTCACCAGCTTTATTGAGTAAAGTAATCATATACCGTCATGATATGCCTCCTAGAAAATAGAAGTGTATTTGCACTTTCTGAACAAATACACTCTATACTAAACTTTCCTAGATAGAGCTTAACATATTACAATTATTATACTAAAAAGTTTTTATTAACCGATACTATCCAATAATGTTTTCACGTCATAGCCAAATTTAGCTGTTGTTTCAGCAGCTGTTTCTCTCATTCTGTAGGTGCTGGCCATCCTTTCAAGGAAGAATCCAGAGTCAAGATAGCGGATAATAATATAGTTGGAATGATCAAAGCCATTACCCGACTGAAGTCGATGCCATGACCTGTATTACGCGTTACGATAGCCTCAACAAAGGTAATGTGATGGCATTCAATGTGATTTTTCATATCAGGAGAATCAAAACATCTTTTTAAGGAATGAGCTAGGCTTTTCTTCTTGTATATACTGAAAAGCTTGCTAATCGTAGCCATTAGATGCACATACTACGCGACGGATGATCTTTACAGGAACATCTCCCTTACCATTAGAAATAACGCCGTTTTTAATGGTAATTTCTCGTTACCCATAAAGGGAAAGAGTCTAATGGCAACTGAAGGTATCGAGTTTGCAGGAAAATCTGCGGTCAATTTATGACGAGCAAAACGCGGCAATAATTGCTTTTGTTTCATCGAATGTTGTGACCAGCATTAGATTCTGTACGGTCCGTATCTAAATCTTGGCCTTCCATATTTTTCCAATTGTGATCTCTAAACATAATCGTATAGTTACTGTTTGAATTTAGATATCTTGTAAAGATATAGCTCATTTACATCTTCTAAAATCAATGTCAGTTATAACCTGTCCATTTGCATTCTTTTGCAAAAGCTACACCAGTGTAACTAATAGTTAAGTGCGATCAGAACCTTCAAAAACAACATCAGGATCGTGTCGAATACAGAAATCATAGCCCTCTCCTTTTCACGACTCTAAACACATACTCACTTGTACGGATCAGTGCATGCACGCAAGCGATTAAATATATTAAATATATTAATCAAATACTATCAACTTAATCATACACCTTCATAATGCTTAAACAACTACTATATTTTTCTCACACTCTATATTCTAAATTATCTGACAAAACACCACATGCTTTCACCAATATATTTACAAAAGATATATTTTATAAAAGATATATTTACAAAGATATATTTACAATAGATATCAAACAATATCTGTATAAAGCAGCTGATCTCCGAAGAATCAGCTTTTATATTTCATTGAATCGTTCCAATAAGTATAGTGTGAAATTAGATGCTTTCAACAGCAGTGATTGCACGCAACCTCTACAATGTCTTGAGCGGAGCAACCGCGGGAAAGGTCATGGATAGGAGCGAGCCAAACCTTGAATCAATGGACCAATAGCTTCAGCGTCAGCGAAGCGTTGAACCACTTTGTAACCAATGTTGGCAGATTGAAGATCAGGAAGATCAAGATGTTAGCTTTACCAGCTACTCCAGAGCAAGGAGCTTTTCTTTCTGCTGCTGAGAGGAACGATGGAAGCGTCAATTGTAATTCGCCGTCCAATTTGAAGTCGTATTACGTTCTTCAAATGTTAACAGCTTCTACGATTTGTCTACTTCTGGAGTGGAAGCGAACCTTTAGTGGAGAAGGACAACATGGATACTGCAGGATCAGCCATACCAACAACTTTTGCGAGCTTTTTCTCACAGTGGATTCTGCGATATCAGCTAATTGTTCGCTGTTGGGTTTAGGGCAATACGCCACAGTCGGAAGATGAGCACACATCATCACCATATTCTTTTTATTTGTGAACATAACCATTGTGGAAGATACAGTTTTAAAGGCCTGGTTTAGTGCCTTCAACTTGTAATGCACGCAATACGTTTTGCAGTTGGAGTTGCAGAACCAGCAACCATGCCTATCTACTTCGCCAAGACGAAATGCATAGCGCCGAAAGAATAAGCAGTCGCCTTCATAGTGCGTCAGCTTTTCAGGAGTCATACCTAGCGCGCAATTCTACTGAATGTATCAACCATTTCTGGTAACGAGCGTAGTTAGCTGGATCGATGATTTCAGCACCTTTCGATGGATACGCCAGCGGCTTTAGCGGCCCAGCGATTTCAGCTAGGGTTACCTACTAATACAGGTGTGCAGAAACCTTCTTTTAAAATGGTTTCAGTAGCTACCAAAACGCGTTCGTCTTGGTACTCTGGCAATAATGACTTTTTACCTATCGGTTTTACTTGGTAATTTTGAATTAAATCCACACTGCCTCTCACATTGGCATTACGCCATATCAATACTATTATTATAGCAAGTTAACGAGTCTCTAACAACCATTCTGAAAACATTTCGTTGTTGAATCAGTATAATCGCATTTTATTTAGTTCATCTAAGGTAAGCACTTGGGATATCGATCATTGATAGCCTCTAGAGGCGCGAGTTCACGATTTAACGTATTTGGATCGAGCACAGTTTCACTAACCTGATAGTATTCAGTAATGCCAGCTCTGCGACAAAATCAATCTCACCCTTAGCTAGCTGACCTACATATACAGTATGATCCACGACGTATGAGTTCTAGAAAAACAATATTTTCTAAACATATGACCTGTATCGCGGCCTGTAGCCAACAATCAAATTCAATGCGTTGCATCAACACTATAATATTTTCGCATTAATGCGTAGTAATTCTTTACCGTACATCATAGCGGTTCACCTTGTATAGTAACAAACTATCTTGTAATCCTTGTAAATATCGTTCTACTGTTTTATTATCAATCTTCGCCAGCACCTGACAAGAGATTTAGCTATTTTATTTGGTGAAAAGCAAGCTTCCCTACATTTCGCCATAATATCGTACAATATCTTGTAAATCGTAAACATCATTAATTTTAATCGAGCCATACATCATGCAATAACAAAGATTATAACAGCCCTCGAAGATATTCTTGAATATCAAAACATCTTCGCCACCCAATTGTTGGGGTATATGTAAGACGAGTCACGAAGATAGCTCTCGTAGGCAGGAATCAGGGAATACTGCTGTTCTTCATATTTACTATAGTGAAAATTCAGCAAAGGACAATGGCAACATCTGAATTTCTACTATATCGACTCAGTCAATAGTGTAGCAATATCAGAAGACATAAAATATGCATTGAACCTGTTATATAAATATCCGTGTTCTCTTTACAAATCAGCTATCTACAACACGATGAAATTGATCAACATATTTGGAATCTCATCAAGATATAGTTCATTTGATTATGCTGCATTGATTTAATATATATTGATACAGCCTATGATACTCTCGTAAAAGGTTCATTCGAACTCCCCACAATTTATAGATATAATCTGTTCCCGGTTTCTCCCTCTGCTAGTTCATCCTAAACAGACGAAACAATGTCGAGTTTGCCTACAACGACGTATGCCAGAAACGACTTTAATAATAGATCGTCACGATTCCGTCGTAAAACCTATATACCCATGGCGCTGAAATCAACTTCATAGTGGCCTCTCATCTATGTACGTGCTCACAGATGGAACCCAATTACTATTATTGTCAGTCATCATATCGACCACCTGCAAAACTTTGATTCCATTCCCAACTTTACAATAATATTGCCATAAAAGGTTGGATTTTCATTCCAAAAGTTTTATCATATGATATATAATTTGGATCATTCCTATAATTAATCTAATATTTTGTAATATCTCACTCTATCGTTCTTATGCAAGGAAGATATATAACTTTCATTGAACTCTAATCTTATAAAAAGATGCGCAATATGCAAACCATGGAAATCATTATCATCAATGAATCTTTAGGGCTTCTAATAGCTTATGGGCCATTGAGAAAGTCTTGAACACTTAACTGTCCCTAGTCCATTGACGACTCTATAAATCGTAGACCATCTAGGGTCGATGGCACCACTTTCAAGATCACTTATATAAGATTGAGCTAGACCTGATTTATCTGCTAATTGATACTGTGTCATGCCCAATTGTCTGCGCCAAAGCAAAATCAACACACCAAGTTTGTGAACTTCTTGTCGAATTTGTAAATCTCGACAACAAACGATAGGATTCATACCAACCTCTATCTACTTTCACACTCAACACATGCTTATGACCTAACTATAACGATTAACTGTTGGCGCTGACTAGTAGCAGTTGAAAAAGTGATAACGTAAAAAGCCTTTAATCAAAAACTAACATCCACATTAGTTCTATTAAGGCTTTTTTCTACGTCTATTAAGTTATGTCCGATTTCATCAATTCGTGGAATTTTAGTATATCTAGAAAGAGTTAAGGCTAAAAATACAGGTATTGCACGCAACAAACTCAGTGTTTATAAGCATTTATCGTGACTTCTATACATTATCTATACAGGAAAGGCAAATTTGAATTCTAATATCATCCTGTATTAGCCTACATCATAATAGGTACATATATGCATTTCCGCTCCACTTTTACCTTAATCTGAAAACAATAATAAAACACTGCTAAAACAATATGAGATTAAGACCTTATAGTATATTCAAATCCTTATAGTAAAAGGGCCTATACTAAGTATAGACCCCTTAGATTATCTCTATAAGATTATTCAGTAATGCTATCTTGCGCTTTTTTGATTTCCATGTATTTAACCATGCCGTCAACAGCTTTTTTAGCTTCACGCATAGCGAGTACTACAGTAGCAGGTTTATGTACTACGTCACCGCCAGCGAATACGCCTTTACGGTTAGTCATACCATATGGATCCTCTGCAGTAATGATGTAGCCTTTATCGTCTACTTGTAGATTATTACCTTCACCGATGAGACGAGCATTTGGTTTATGACCAGCAGCGATGATAATTTTATCTACAGGCATAACTTGGAAGTTACCTGTGCCGTGGATACCTGCACCATCGTCGTTAAGCGCCATAACTTCGTATTTGAAGCCTTCTACTTTATCTTTGCCTTCTACAGCTACTGGAGAAGCGAACCATTGGAATTGAACGCCTTCAGCACGTGCTTCTTCGTATTCAGACAACAATGCCGGCATTTGTTCTTGGCTACGACGATATGCTACCGTTACGGACTTGCAGCCTAAACGTACGCATGTACGAGCCGCATCCATCGCCACGTTACCGCCACCGATGATAATGACACGATCACCTTTTTTCACAGGAATTAGAGACTCATCAAGATCGCCGTTTTCTACTAATTGTACATTCGTCCATCAAGTACATCGCTTGGAATACGCCGTGTACTTCATCATTTTCCATACGTACTTCTTGAGGAATATGAGTACCAGTACCGATAAAGATGGAATCAAAGCCTTCAGCAAAGAGCTCGTCCAATGTTTTATCTTGACCGATAAATGTATTACATACGAATTTAACGCCTAAACCTTCAAGACGAGCGATTTCACGACGTACAACAGATTTAGACAAACGGAATTCTGGAATACCGAATAAGAGTACGCCACCTGGTTCAGATTGGCCTTCAAATACAGTTACATTATAGCCAAGCTTAGCCATATCGCCTGCTACGGACAAACCTGCAGGACCAGAACCTACTACAGCTACATTGCCAAGATTTTGTTGAATTTTCTTAGGTTTGCGAAGCTCATTGATACTTTCAAAGTCAGCAGCAAAAGCGTTCCAATTTACCGATATTGATAGGCGGTTTTTCGCCTTATTCATAATACAATTGCCTTCACATTGATTTTCACGTGGACATACGCGGCCACAGATGGATGGCAAGTTGGTCCGTTCTGCCAAAATATCGTTGGCTAAACCAAAGTTACCGTGTGCGATGGCTTGGATGAAACGAGGAATTTTCGTTTTCAATAGGACAAACCCATTTGGCACAATGGTCTTGGACAATTGAGACAACGTTTTCGCCTCGGCGAGCGCTTCCTCCATCGTATAATCCCGCATCAAAATGTAGTGGTTTTTAATTCGTTACTCATGGCACATGCCTCCTAACAAGGATCCAGTACTATACTTATACAGCGTTGCATGCACCTAAACATTTCGATGAGCCCTCTCACATAGGAATGCCGCCACATGCTGCTAACATTTATCTTTTGTAACCATTCGATAGACGTGTGGTCACTGGTCAGACACACACTATTCTATAGTATATTCTAAAGTGTGAAAGTCCCAAACAGTCAAGCAAATCTAGCACCTTTTGTATACGAATATAGGCCCCTATTCATGCAAGGATTGCATAGAAAAAGAGGTATCTATTTTAATCGTTTACTATTGGTACGATCGAAGAAGTCATTAATGATGTTTACCAAAACTAGTGTCAACTTTTTGCATATTCTCGTTAACATGTATACTAATAAGAGATACATAAATAGTGAAAGCAGTCCTATCTTGGCTTGAAGAAGAAAAACAGCTATTAAAAGAACAGCTCCACAAGTAATATTCCTATGAATTCAATATTCCAATGAATTGAATATTTCAATGAATTAAATATTCTTTTATACGAGGGCCAACTATGAATCCAGCCGAATTTACATCAACGTATTATATCGATCGCCGTGGGTCGCACTCCCGAAAATGGGACGGCCAGCATTTAAAAATTTAATCGCACCGACCCTATTGCCCTCTATGGGTTGCAGATATGGATTTTATGCCGCCTCGGTGCATACAAGAGGCTATTTGTACCTATGTGAAAGCAAATCCTTTAGGCTACACCATGACAAATCCCAAGTATCTTGAAGCAGTGATAAATTGGTATAAGCGGCGCCACAACTGTATACTTTCTAAAGACTGGCTCACCAGCACTCCAAATGTCATTACAGGCATTATGTGGTGTATCGCAGCTTTCACAAAAATAAACGATGCTATTGCAGTCCTCACCCCCGTATATGGAGCATTTGATGCGAGTGCCAGCGATGCTAAGCGCCCTATTATTGCAGTCCCTATGAACCGCAATGATGATAACCGCTATTCTGTTGATTACTCGGCCTTTGAAGCGGCTATCGTTAAACACGATGTGAAAGTATTCATTCACTGCAATCCCCACAATCCAGTGGGCCATGTATGGACTGAAGACGAGATGGACCAGCTATTTAGCATTTGTAAGCGTCACGGTGTACTCATCATTAGCGATGAAATTCATCAAGGCCTCGTTGCGGGCCCTCTTCCTTTTACCTCTGCCTTAACCGTATCTAACGGAGCCTACGCAAACAATATCATCGCCATGTCCTCCCTATCAAAATCGTTTAATATGGCTAGTTTGCACCATGCAGAGGTCATTATCCCTAACGAGGAGCTACGACGCCAGTACAACGCATGTAAAAGCCTTGTTTACCATACTGATTCGGACGTCATTGCCGAAACAGCTATTACAGCGGCCTACACACATCCTGAAGCAGAAATGTGGCTAACGGATTTGCTCACTCTAGTGAAAGAAAACTATGAGTATATGTGCAGCCAACTCCTCCATGCGCTGCCTGAACTCCGCATCAGCCCTATGGACGGCACCTACTTAGTGTGGATTGATTTTGGCGCCTATGTGAAAGCTGAAGACATGCATAATGTATTTGAAAATCAATGTGGTATCGCCCCTAGCTTTGGTGAATGGTTCGGTGGTGAAGGGTACGCTACCTTTGTGCGACTCAATTTAGCCACCAGCCTAGAAAACATTAAAATAGCCACAAATAGTATACTTCAACACGTACCTCCGAACGACTAATAGTATAATTCAACATGTACATCCATAGGATGTATGTACGCAGAATTAAATATACTCCAGTTAACAATAGTACCTATAATAATCTCAGCATACATCATGATATCCAACTACAACCATGAACTATAGTACATGCTAGAAGAGGCTGCTCTAGCATCATTCAATGTTAGAGCAGCTCTTTCTTTACTAGTTTATTATTCGTTTATACTATTAGTTTATACAACATATCAATATTGCAGTTCACATATGTTTGTATTCTAATTTCGCCGTATTGCACGATTGGCATTACATAGGATTTTATTTAATTCTTGCGAAGTGTTCCTTAGCAAATTGCATATCTTGTACTAGTTCTAATGTGCCAAGGTAGTTATTGTTTTGATCGCGTACCGCCATGTAGTTTACATAGAATGGACGGCCTACCTTTTCAAGCCAAACTGCCACGTTATCACGTTCACCATTGCGGAAGGACTCGATGATACCACGTACAATTGGCTCTACCTTTGGAGGATGGCAAGAGAACACATCTCTACCGATAGCTGTTGTAGGGCGTTTGAATACCTTTTCACCATCATTGAAATAACGGTTAATATCTACATGGTCAACGAAAGTGATTTCCATCGGCATTGTATTAAGCATAGCGTCTAATTGCTCTAGCGTTAAGCTACCACCGATTAAAGCAATGGTATTGCTATCACCACTTGTCGGTGCTGCTTTTAGCAGCTAGTGCGAGACTCAGCCTCTGCCCAAGCAACGCGTTCTACGCCGAAAAATCTCTTCGTATTGTTCAGTATCTTTGTAAATTTGGTACCATTCTTCAGTACTAAAGTTCTCTGCACAGATTGGGAACAAGATATTTTGCTCTTTGTAGATCATCTCTTGAGCACGTGTGAGAAGACCATCAAACTCTTCGTACCAAGCATCATCAATAGACTCAGCACGAGCTAGGCGACCAAAGCCATCGCGAATATCACCATCAACAGTCCACATAACCAAGGATGGACCAGAGATATCGTAAGCTACTTTCAAATGAGGATATAAAGGTCGCCCTTCTTAGCGTAGTGAATAGATACTTGGCGTACTTCGTTTACATCATCTACGGTAGCTGTTTTGCTAGCCACTTTAACCTTTGTAGCTTCAATCAAAGCATCGAGAGCTTTGTTTTCTTCTGTTAAGCGGTTAAGCGGATGCCCTACTGTTTCCACTAAAGTTACTACGCTTTGGCTTTTTTCTTGTGCTTCTAGTACAGCCTCTACCTTAGCGTGTTCCGCATCCATTTGTTCATGGATAGTGGAGCCATGGAACAAAAGCAGAGTGAAGGTCACATAATTGTTGAACCTCAGCCAATGGCGTACCTTCACGCATGAGACCTTGCTCAGCTTTCATGATTTCACTAGCCTCTACATGAGCAAATTGACTAACAAAATCTTCACGAACCGCACCAAGCTCCTCACCTGTGCCCTAAACGTTTCAAGAAGCTTTTTTAATTGCTCTACGCGCTCGCTATCTTGCACTGTATCTTGAACTGAATCGTCAGTTTTATTTTCGGAGTTTTCCTGAGTCTTAGATGCTACAGCATTAGCAGATGTTTCTACAGACTCAGCCTTCACAGCTGTAGCAGCTGCAGTAGGTGCAGTAGATGCAGTAGATGCAGAAGTTACAGCAGCTACACCGCTAGGAGGCATGCTCGCACCTTGAGTGTCATCGCCAGATAAGTTTGGCATTTCACCAGTCAAAGTAAAACCAGCTTTCATGAAAGCGCCTACGATATCGACCATGGATACGCCTTTCATCTTAGCCCTTTCGGGATAGTCATGATTTTTACCAACAGAGTTCAACATCACCTTATTTTGTGATTTCGCTGAACCCCTAATTCTTTCATAATATCTACTACTTCAGGATATTCTGTTACCAAATCATATACTGATTTGGATAAATCTAATTTCTTTTCCATTTTGATCCCCTCGTGTCAAAAACTCTATTCATATACTAATTATAAGCCTATACGATGCATATATAAGGCTGTTCTAATATCATGTAACAGGTCTATATTCATAACCTATGACTCTATAATAAACGATATCGATTATTAAATCTGTATCCATGGCTATACTTTTTGAAAGTAGTTCTAAAATTTCTATAAAACACATAGGGATATCTTAAGAAAACGCATGAGGATATTTAAAAAATCACATATGGATATCTCAAGATGATGGAGGTTGTTCCATCCAGCAACTAAGTGACTATAAAAAATAACGGATAGATGATACATCGCCCCTGGAGAGGAGATTAACCAACTATCCGTTATATATTAAAATTAGTTTTTTCTGTTTCTGTTTCTGTTTCTGTTTCTGTTTCTGTTTCTGTTTCTGTTTCTGTTTCTGTTTCTGTTTCTGTTTCTAACAAGTATATCACTTAATCATGATGCGGTTTCAATGCTTTTTCGTAGTTTTCAGAAACTTTATCCCAGTTAATAACGCGGAAGAATGCCTTGATATAGTCCGGGCGACGGTTTTGGTAGTGCAAGTAGTATGCATGTTCCCAAACGTCTAAGCAAAGAATTGCTTTTTACCTTCTAATAAAGGATTATCTTGATTCTGCAGAGGATGTGACTTCAAGATTGCCTTCTTGGTTTACTACAAGCCAAGCCCAACCAGAGCCAAAGCGTGTAGCTGCCGCAGTGGAGAAGCTTTCAACGAAAGCATCATAACCGCCAAGTTCAGCGTCGATAGCCTCTTTCAAAGGGCCTTGCAATTTGGAGGTATCTGGTTTTGTCATGATTTCCCAGAACATAGTGTGGTTCTTATGACCGCCACCGTTATTGATAACAGCTTGGCGGATATCCTCTGGCACATTAGCGATGTCGCCAAGGATACAGTCTACACAACCATATGGAAGATCAGGGTATTTCGCGATAGCAGCATTCAAATTATTAACATACGCTTGATGATGCTTGTCATGATGCAATTTCATTGTTGCTGTGTCGATAACAGGCTCAAGATAATCGTAAGCGTATGGTAATGGTGCAAGTTCGAAAGGTTTCATAATAGTCCTCCTTAAATTTAGGGCATGGAACGATATGTATCAGTACGTATCGTTCTAGTGAAAGCTATTCGATGCACCTGCATCAGTTATTTATTATTAATATTAATTATCATTCTTTATTTATTATATGCTCTATATAGAAAATCGTCAATATGCCTATAAGACCGATAATGCATAGATCAAATACATCCGTATGATTCCCTTATGGGCCATATACTACAAAAAACCATTAAAAGCACTAACCATAAGCCGCTCACAAATACTATTTATAGGATATCAATATATTCGCTGTTCAATGCCTTATTCATACTTCGTGCAGCACAGAACTTGCCACATGCTGCAAGTTTCACTATGACCTTCCTCTGGAGCACGGCTTTCACGAATACTGCGAGCTCGTTCAGGATCGAGAGCACAAGCATATTGCGCCTCCCAATCAAGGACGCGTCTCGCATCAGCCATCGCATCATCTCTATCTCGAGCACCAGGGATGCCTCGCGCTATATCTGCCGCATGAGCTGCAATTTTGAACGCCATGATGCCCTCTTTTACATCATCCGTATTAGGCAACGCCAAATGTTCCGCTGGAGTCACATAGCAAAGGAAAGACGCTCCCATGCATACCTGCTACGGCACCACCGATGGCAGCCGTAATATGGTCATAGCCAGGTGCAATATCTGTTACCAACGGCCCTAGTACATAGAACGGAGCTCCGCCACATAAGGTTTCCTCAATTTCCATATTAGCTTGAATTTGATTGAGCGGCACATGGCCAGGCCCTTCGATAATGACTTGAACGCCTTTTTCATGAGCTCGTTTTGTAAGTTCTCCCAATCGCACCAATTCTTCAATTTGACATAGGTCCGTAGCATCGGCCAAACACCCTGGACGGCATGCATCACCCAAAGAGATTGTCACATCGTATTCTCGGCAAATATCCAAGATATCATCAAAGTATTCGTAGAATGGATTTTCCTTGCCGGTCATACTCATCCACGCAAAGATGAGACTACCACCACGGCTTACAATATTCAATCTACGTTTATGCTTTCTAATTTGTTCAATCGTTTGACGGGTAATACCACAGTGCAAGGTCACAAAGTCTACCCATCTTCCGCGTGCAATCGGATGGTGTCTAAAAAGTCCTGTGCTGTCAGCTCTGCTAAGTCTCTTTATGGTGAATCACACTGTCATATACAGGGACCGTGCCAATCATGGCCTACACTCGCCAGTCAACTTGCGTCTAAAAAAATACGAGTGTCCCCGTGAGTAGATAAATCCATAATCGATTCGGCCCCTAGTTGGATGGCCCAATTCACCTTTTCTAATTCGCTATCATAGTCCGACACATCCCGCGAAGTGCCTAGATTTACATTGATTTTAGTGCGCAACGCCTTTCCTATCCCCTCCGGATCAATGCACGTATGATTCTTGTTGCAAGGAATCACTACTTGCCCAAGAGACACGAGTTCTCGTATGCGTTCCACAGGAACCTGTTCCTTTTCCGCTACGATTTTCATCGCATCCGTTACAAAGCCTTTCTTAGCAGCTTCCAATTGAGTGTAAAACATATTACATATCCTCCCTATTGAATAAAACCATGTAGCTTTGTATACAAGAAAAAGGGTATCGAAAATTGATCGATACCCTTTTATGGTCTTTGCGTGCTTCCTACGCGGGCATGATCCCGATCAGGTCAAAGGTCAGGTGCTAACAGCCCTTTCTCAGCCTATTATATAGACTCCCTTGCATACTCTGCTATGTAATTATCTTCAGCATATCACTATTAAAAATAGTTCAATATAGTCTTTGCTAATCATTCAATATTGCATGTAGTATACAGCTTTAGTCAATGATACACTGACACATTTTCATTGTTGTTAATGCTGCTTGATGGGATTCTTCCGTAACACCTGCACAGCAGCTAGAGTCTACATAAACAGGGATTTCTGGCAAGCCTGCTTTCAGTATAATCGCATTAGAAACAACGCATATATCGGTACATAAACCAACGAGCGTGATAGACTCAATAGGGTTCACCGAATTCATGCCTTCCAAACGGGATAATAGTTCAAGGGATCCGAAATTTGGCTTATCGATAAAGGATACAGGGCTCATGATAGGACGCCCTTCTGCTGCCTCGATTAAGCCAGACACAATATGCCAACCGTCTGTATTCTTCACACAATGTGTTACAGGTAAGAACTTGCCCTCTTGGCTTTCAAGATAATTAGTATCATGCGTATCGCGTGTAAATATGATAGGCCCGTCAAAGTTCTCAATTTTTTTGCGCACATTTTCTACAATCATCTGTGCTTGCGCTGAACCAAGAGCGCCATCTACGAAATCTTTTTGCATATCGATAACAACTAGAACCTTTTGCATAGTTCCTCCTGTATATAGTCTACAAAGAATACATTAATTATTCACTACACTACTAGTTATACTCTTAATTCTTAATAACATCAATAGCAGTCATTTATTCTTTTTCCTCAGCTAACGCATGACGTACGCGGTGTGGCTCATTATGAGCTAGCTTTCCTGCCGCAGCGGCCGCCACCGCACCTACTAAATCATCGAGAAAGGTATTACAGTGGCCGCCCTGTTTACTATCTAGCTTTTTGATAATACCAGGCTTTACCTTATCTAAATACCCATAGTTCGTAAAGCCAATAGAACCATACAGATTAACGATGGAAAAGGCCAAGATTTCATCGATGCCATAGAGGCTTTCATCATTAGCCACGATGCGTTGCAAAGGCTGAGACAGTTTATTTTGTTCCGTTAACTTGTCGAGCTCAATGCCCGTAATTATCGCATTGTGTACCTCTCGTTTTGAAAGCACGGATTCCACATGCTCACGGCACTCTTCAATCTTTAAATTCGGCATATACGGTTTTTGAACGTATAAAACAAGCTCCGCAATATCCTCTAACGTAACGCCACGCTCCGCCAGTAGGTCGTAAGTATATTTTTCTAAATCTTTTGTAGCTTCCATAAGTGCTCCTTTATTTTTTCTTAGGCTTATCACTGGATAGCATAACAATACTAACTGGAATGGTTATCACCAATGCTTCCTCTGTATCCACATGCTTTGTATTCCAAGCCGCCTCTTTGGCAGCCTCTTCAAAGATGGGGTAAGCCTCTCGATCTAATTTCCAATTATTAGGTCCCGCTTCAACAGCCACAATATTGCCCTTATCATCGGTCTTAATCTCCACTGGAACAATCAAGGTACCGTCAGCACTCGTTTTGAAAGCCTCACTAGGAATGATGACATTATAAGAGATTTGTTGCTGTAATTCATAGGTACGCTTATCTGTAGGCTTTAAATCAGCCGCCAAAGAACCAACAGTTCCCATCGTAGAAGCCAATAAGGCTAGTAACACAACACGTTTTAACATAGTTTCCTCTCGACTAAATACTCTCACGCTACACGCAGTATACGTTGATTATGACGAAAAAAATCCCCACCGATGCATAATCAGTAGGATTTATTCATAGTTAGATTTTTCTTAACCATTTCGGTTTCAATGCCATCGCACCGAAACCATCGATTTTGCAATCGATATCATGGCCATCGCTGGCACCAGTGATGAGGCGAATATTTTTTACGCGCGTACCTTGTTTCAAGATGCCCGCACCTTTTACTTTGAGGTCTTTTACAACAACAACTGTATCGCCATCAGCTAGCTCGTTGCCGTTAGCATCGCGAATGATACCTGCTTCAGCTGCAGCTTGCGCGTCAGCCGCTGTCCATTCATTGCCGCACATAGGGCAGATAAACATATGACCATCTTCATATGTGTACTCATCGCCGCACTTAGGGCAGTTAGGTAAATTTGCCATTTAGATCTCCTTTTCTCACTACATAATGAAAGTATTATACCATATAAAACTTTATTCCACTAAAACATTATAACTACTCTATAAAATAGTTATATCTCTATTAATCAATGCTTATTGTATCGCATATTAGTTCGCATTATAATAATAGTGTAGCCGACGAGGTTGGGCCTCTCTTCTTTTTAGAAGGGGGTGAAACTATGAGTGATTTTGAAATTTTATCAATTGTCATAGATATTTTGACAATTCTCATTTCTTTCGGCTCACTTATTGCCCTTATTTGCTTTACAAAAAGCAAATAGCCCTTCGTTACAGCTCGTAGCTAGATAAAACGAAAAGGCCATTTCCTGATTTTTTCAGTTTTTTGAGATGAGCCTGACGTCTCTACTCGCTCGGCTATCTACTCATATTATAGGTTGAATACCATATATCGTCAAATTATGATTAATAGGAGGTACCTACCTCCACATTGATACAAGTGCTATATACCATCTACAATAAAAAACCTAATCAATCTCATTTCTCTTTATTAAAGTTTCATACAACTCTAACTTATCTTCTAGATTATTCTTATAGCCTTCCAATCGTTTGATTTCGGCCTCAATAAACCGATAGTGGTCTTGTAACAGTGTCATTCTTTCATGAACCGTATGAGATCCGGCATACCTTAAATCCGCATACCGCTTGATATTCGCAAGCGGCATTCCCATGTCTTTCAAGCGTTTAATAAACTGCACAAACCCCACATCCTCCGCATGGTAATTGCGAATGCCGTTCTGCCGCTCGATGTGAAGGAACCCTTGATCCTCATAATATCGTAATGTAGAAATAGACAGTCCCACCAATTTTGAAAATTCACCGATTTTCATACTTTCACCACCTTGACCTCAAGTATACTCGAGCATATATCATACGTCTAGACGGAGGTAATAATTATGAAAGAAACACGTTTTAACATCGGTATGAACACATTGAAACAAATTGACGGGCTGCACGGCGAGGAGGTGTATAACACAATTCAAGAGATTTCACCGGCCATAGCCGATTTATTGGTCGAGCTGTTCGGCGACATCTACACGCCCTCAACCTGGATTTCAAGGAACGGGAACTGATTACGCTCGCATCCCTATTAACGCTGGGCGGTTGCGAGGCACAGCTGAAAGTACACACCAATGCGGCACTCAATGTCGGTATTGCGCCCGAGCAAATCGTAGAGGTCTGTACCCACTGCATCCCCTATGCGGGATTTCCACGCGTGCTGAACGCACTGTTCACGGTGAAAGCGGTCTTTGAAGAACGAAACATACTGTAATTAAGGAATGACAGTAATAAAAATCTATTAATAAATATTAGTCTATTTAAAACTAACAAAGGGAGACTCTTGATAAAGTCTCCCTTTTATTCGTGTAAAAAGTTGTACGAAAATTAATTCGTATTTTCAATATTCAAAAATCCAGCTATATACTAATAACGAAAGAGCCATTAACGTGAGTTAGGTTCATCTCCGTCTTTTCGAGGGAGGTGACATTATGACTGTATACGAAGCATTATCATTAATGATTTTTATTCGCTACCCTCGTAGTGTTAATTCTTAAAAAGTAACTAGTAAATAGTTACAAAATAAGATAAACCTAACGTTTAAGACTAAGTACTGCAATACTTAGACACGTTAGGTTTATCAAATTCAACATTCTTTGATGAGCCTAACGCCTGGAACACGTTAACTGGCTCTTTTTGTACTTATAGTATAGTCTGAATTCTAGAGGCTGTCAATTTACATCGTCCTTAGAGGATATTATAAAAATGAAAAGGAACATAAATAACAAGATCTTCTTTAACATCAATATACCCTATATTCCAAACTGTATCTTTTTGCAGACTGTACTAATTTTGAATATATCTCATCATTAGATATATTCTCATTTGAATCTAACTCAACAGAAGTAATACGTCCTTGAGAATCCGATCTTATCATTAATGTAAAAACTATAATCTTTATCATTCTTCGTTCTAAGGACTTCAGCCGGAACCTTTAACTGAGAATGTATCTGCTCATTAAGAGCGTTGTATATCAAACGTATCCCTCTGATAATCAGCAAAAAGCATTAATAGGACTCAAAACAACTAGCAATAAAAATAAATGCTTAGTTGTAAATTGAAATTGAACACATAAAAATCCATATTAGTACAAGTGATAAGATTAGAGTATCAAATTCGCAATCAATCACGAGTACTAATATGGACTACTCAATCTTATCACATCATTGCGCACAAACAAACACTTAAATTTAGAGGAGCGCTTTTTATCTTGAAAAACGCCTTCTTGCTGGTGATCCTATCAATACTATTGCCAAGGCATTAGGACGCTCTAGAACTACGATTTATGCTGAGAAAAAAGCGTGGAACAGTGGTTCAAATTAAACAAAACAAGGCTGTTCTTATGTATATAGCAGATTGCGGTCAGCTTGCCTATGAAAAAGAACCCGCCAAGGTTCTTTTCAACACTTTGAAAAGCAGGTTCTATTGAGCCCTTTTTATCTTGGGTTGAAAACAAGGTAAGAGTCGATAAATGGTCCTTAGATGCTGCTGTTGGCTACGCCTTACGTAAGGGTTTGTTTGTACGCAATGAAATGGTGTGTACTAAAACTTTATATAACTACCTTTACCAAGGCATTTTAGGGTCTTAAACCAATGGATTTGCCTTGTGTTATTCGCCATTCTCATAGAAAGCGACATAACAGGCAACACAAACGCAAGTTAGGTAAATCCATTGATCTGCGTGATGAATCTGTTGCTACCCGCGAAGAATTTGGTCATTGGGGCTAGATACGGTCCGAGGAATAAAGAATAAAAGCGATGAAGTAATTGTTTCATTGTTAGAACGCAAGTCTCGCCTATATGTAGCCTTACGTTGTCTATCCGCTAAAGCTGTGGATGTAAAAATGACATTAGAAAATTGGTTGGAGTCTCTTAAGGCCGTTTCCGATGTATCCATGTTATGTAAAAACTATTACGGCTGATAATGGCCGTGAATTTGCAGACATAAGTACATTAGAAACAGAGGATTTATCTATTTTTCTTTGCTCACCCGTACTCGCCTGGAGAACGCGGTTCAAATGAACGACATAACGGACTATTACGCCGCTTTATCCCAAAAAGGAACGCCCGCAAAGGCTGTGTCAGAAGAAACGATTCAGCGGGCGTTACATTGGTGCAACAATTTACCCCGTAAGCTGTTGAATTACAAAAACGCCTCAAGAAGTCTTCATTGAAGAAGTTAATAAAGTTATGGATTTACAGAGTGTTCAATTTCATATTGCAATTTAAGAATAAAAATAAATATAAAACTCTAACCATAAAACTTCACCAATCATAACACACAACATAAAAATTATTATTGAGTTTTATATTAACAAAACAAATAAAATATGTCCATTCAGTCCAAGTTCCAATTAATTTACAATGATGTCATATTTACTTATCTAGTTCAAATTGACTATATATGATAATCCCTCTATTAATTAATTAATAGATAGATAGTCGACGAGTGGTTCCGTCAGGCTCATCCCAAAACATTATAAAACATGCAGAAATGGCCTTTCGTTTTCAGCTACCAGTTGGTAACGAAAGGGCTAGTTTGTCGTTATTACGACAAATCATCACTATCAATGCTCCAAAGGAAATAACTACAAAAGGGAGACTCACAACGGAGTCTCCCTTTATTCATCTATACCAAATCAACTAAACATCTACAATCCTTGCAGAAGTTGTAAATAATCTTGCCGTTGACTAAATATATTATATATGCGCACTTCTTTTTCATCATCAAAGACACGATATAGAATAATATTTTTATTAATAATCAACATACGATAGTTTTTATTACGTAAAACAGTATGTCTTGGAATCATGCCCATATAAGGATTATCCGCTAATAAAAGAATTCTATCCTTAATCTCTTGATAAACAGACTTGGCAGTTTCATTGGAAAAAGATTGCTTTACATGCAGAACAATATGATGCAATGCCTGATCGGCCTGCGCCATAATAATGATACGATAAGCAGTGTCTTCCATAACTATTCCGCCTCAGATAACAACTGTTCTATGCTGACAAAAGTATCCTCAATAGGACCCATTCTACCTTTTCGTTCATCTTCCTCTGCCAAAGCAATAGCCTCTAATAATTCTATCTGTGCTTTCAATTTATTATAGGTTTCATATCCCATACATACCGTATCACCACGACCATTTACCGTCATAATACAAGCTTCATCCCCTGTTTTCAAAACTGTAGAGATTTCATTATATTTATTTCTTAAATCCGACGATGGCCGGATACTTTCACGTAATAACCCCATAAAAGCACCTCCTCATATACAAATTATATCATAATTTGTATATGAATTATGAATCACTAATCCTATCCCAATCGTCTACGCAAGATAGCATAGAGAATCATGCTAATAATAACGCTCATAACGGCTTGAATGGTATTGGTCACAATACTAGCAATGGCTACGCCTGGATCGAATACAAAGTATTCGGCGATAAAGTAGCCTGCTACGATAATAATCCCACCTACGATAGTCGCTACTAAGGCAGAAGTAGTTGTCTTATTGTTATAGACAGTACCGACAAGATAGCCTTCAATGCCTTTCACCACGAAGGTGATTGGGACAAAGACTGCGTAGCCGAGGAACAAATCAGCTAGCGCCGGGCCGATAGCACCAATATAGGCGCCATATTTTCGACCTAATAATAGAGCTGACGTCATAATAACGACATCGCCTACATTGAAATAGCCGCGAATGCCAGGTACTGGAATTTTCGTGTACATGGTAAACAGTGTTGCGAGGGCAATCAATACGGCTGTGAGTACTAACGCGGATGTAGTACTGCGGGTTTGAACGTGTTGCATAGCGTCCTCCTTATAAAAAATAGACATGTGACTATATCCATCACATGCCTATACTATAAACTTTTATGGTAACACCTGCAAATAGAAGGAATTAACTATGATTCTTACCAAATTCTATCATCATTTACTTTCAAAATAGATGCTCTTCACTAGACTTTAACTTTCATAGATACCATTTTTATTATACAGATTCTCTCAAGCAACGATGATTAATCAGAAAGGAACTAGCCATGAACATTTTAATCATTTACACCTATCCTAATTATCAAAGTTTTAATAGTGCTATTCTGAAAGTAGTGCAACAGAATCTTTCAAAAGACCACAATGTAAAGACCTTGGATCTATATGAGGAGCAATTCGATCCCGTATTGCGATTTGATGACACTGCACAAACGTCGAGATTTAAGCACTGTGCCAGACATGGAAAAATATCGCAATTTGATTACTTGGGCGGACCATATCATCTTTATCTACCCTATTTGGTGGGGCGGTATGCCGGCTGTACTTAAAGGCTTTATCGATCGCGTATTTACAGCGGGCTTTGCCTATTCCTATGGTAAAAGAGGACTCATAGGTCATTTACAGGATAAATCTGCTTGGATTATCACAACCCACAACACTCCCGCCTTTTTGACGCCGTTTATTCAGGACTATGGCAAGGTATTAAAAAATCAGGTTCTGAAATCCTGTGGCATTAAACCTGTTACACATACCCAGTTGGCGGGCACAGAAAACAGTTCGGACGAAAAACGTCGGCGTTTCTTAGACAAAATTGCTAATATCGCCAGAAGTATTTAACATTTCTAGTATACTATGATTTTTTACCAGAGATTACTTGGTTACCAAAATCACAAATAAATTTACATTAGACTGCTTACAGTTTGCGCTAAGTCAAAAACAAACTGTATACGAAAACCTTCCCAATTACATAGATATTACTCTTCAAATCTCTCTTCTACATTATAGAGAACCTCGCAGTCACAACCACCACCTTCGTTGACAATCCAGTCTAGTACGCTTTCCACATCTACCTTTTGTTTTTCTAAGAATTCTCTAGTGAAAGTCAAACTATGATCGCAACCATCATTTGTCTCTAATTTCTCATCTACATAGTCAAAGAGATTCCAAAACAACTCTTCGTCCATAGGTAAGCTATCTTTAAAATTCTGTTTTTCTTTAGCTTTATAGTCTTTCAATAATTCCTTTTTACGCGTTTTGTCCATTGTAACCACCTTTTAACAAATCGTAACTACTACATGTCCCTTCGCTTCTAGCACTTTTTTATAGAATACTTTCATCTGCTCGAAATCGTGGAGAATTTCATCTTTGATTTCCTCCTCTTCCTCATCATAGTCCCAAATATTGGGGTATAGATTGGCTTCTTTACAGGCTTTCATATCGAAAGATTCCAGTGCTTGTTCTATATCAAATTGCTCTAAAGCCACTAGGATATCAGCTATTTTGGAATGTTCCGTATAGGCCATATATTCAGATAAGTCCTCAATTGACGTTACACCAAGCACAGCTTGACTAAGTGGATTATCGTCTATTCTATGATCAGTACTCACACCAGTAAGCACGAAGTGAAGGACATCCCACATCTTATCAATGTCTAGCAATAACTCGTCCTCATCACTCCACTCTTCAACAGTTTCAAAAAGCTCTTCCTCTGATGAACCTAAACCCTTGAGCTCTTTTAAGCTTTCATCACTTATACAATTATAATTTGCAATGAGTCCCATAATCTTTAATCTCCGTAAACAAACCTAACAACACAGCCTCATATTCTTTATTTTTGTCTAATAATGGCTTACATAATAGAAGCACTTGTAAAGAATAGTAGTAGAAACTAAAGAATAGGTCATCCGGAAATACCTCTTCTTCCTCATATCTAAGAATATCTTCGTCTTCATCGTACTCTTCAGACCAAAGATATTCTTCGTTGAGCTATATCCGCAAAAACTTGGTAGTGGATCTGCATGTTCTAGCATAAGACCATCTCTAATACACTCAGCAATGACAATAAATAAATCTACTAATGCTTCAGATAAATAACGAGCCACTTCATTGTGCCCTTGTTCTTCAACAGCTTTTTTAAAAATACGTAATAGAAAAACTAACGCAAAGGGCGTAGCATGCCATAAAGTCGATTGATGCTCAATGTTTTGGGCCAGCTCTTCACCTGCCGCATCAATTGCATCAACATCCTTCATATCCCACAACACCTCAAGATGAGCAGGAAAATCTGTAGCACGACCATAACTTGTGGTCAATCGATGCCAGGGTATATCACTGACCTTCACAGTTTCTATGTATTTTTTTAGTTGCTCCATCCATTCTGTTTACACCTTTGTAGTTAGACTTTTATATACATATCTGTATATGTACGTCCGTATAGTAACACGTTTACTCTATGATTATTTCCGAACTATATCTTTCACCAATTCATACGTATCTATCAGCCGAAGTTTACCTATTCTTGGCTCATCTGTAATCTCCTCATAGATATCTTCCAACGTGCCTCTTGGTGCTAGTGTCCACAATTTACACGGATATAGCTCAACAGCCCCAATGATTTCTAAATGTTCTAGCAATAGGCCTAGGTCTTTATGATTAAACCAACAGTCGGTATCGATACCGAAATTTGTATTGTCTTTCCGGCAGGCGATTTTACTATTTAAAAACTGCTCCATTGTAGGTTTTTTTCTTTTTGTAAAAAGTCGCGTACAGGCCAAATGGTACTCGATTTTTCCGCGGTGATTGATCCACGTCAGATACAAAAAAATAGCTCCATACTCGTTTTCAAACTTAACTGCTAATACGTCGCCCACCTTAAAATGAGGTTCTCGCTTTGTTTTAGATTTACGAACCTTTAGAGGCTTTGGATTTTCACTTTGTAGTTGTACGGCTAATCTATCTAACACCTTTTGACGCTGTTTGAGCGCCTTACTATCAATTTCTAGCCAAAACTCATGAGCGCCCTTCGCGATTATGTCTAATGCTTTCTCTTTGATATCCTGTGGCAGATGACCTATCTTCCACAGCGAATAGGCTACGGCAGTCCAATAAATTTCTGTATAGAATTCGTCAGTACAAAAATTCTGCTCTTCAGCCAAAAATTTCTGAAACAATGGTATCAATACTAGTGCCATCTCTATAGCGCTCAACAATTAAATTATAAATATCATAGCCATCATCACTATCTATGATTTTTACTCCATCAATAGCCATATAATTCTCCTTTTAAACAATAGGTCTAGAAAAATAGATTTTGTGATTCTGTAACAGTTCCATCATCTTCATGGAAATAACAAATATATAAAGGAGCTCGATGTGCAGCGTCATAGAATTTTTGTAATTCAGCAGCCACATTTACTTTCAAAGGCATTCCTAGCGCCTGAACAACGGTTTCCCATACATCCATTTCTGTATAAGAAGCGATTTCATCATGACGCTCATTGGCATAGGCTTCGAGAGTAGATATGTCCGTATATTGGCTGGCGTCACAATAATCATGCCAGCAAATACTATACACCAACAAATGGATTAAATCATCTACACTTTCAGCTATACGGCCACATTCTCCTTCACTACTCATATACCCGATAGAGCCATCCTCTAATTGATGATATTCACCACCAGCACCATCACGAGCAAAGGCTTTGCCGGGTAAAGAGAATGTGCATCGCCCTTCAGCAGTATCTCGTTCTTCCAACCCGTCTAATAGGCAGAAATCAAATAGCATATCAAACTCTTCAGCTAGTTTAGCGTCATTTCGTAATATTTCTAAATAGTCCATATTAATAACCTCTTATTCTATCAGCTCATTACCGGTTATTTCATCTATTATTTTCTCGTAATTCTAATAATGCAGAAACTTCATCTATGTCGAGATTAAACATATTACTTTCAAGATCAATTGGCTCGAAAATAGTAACCAACTGTATCTGCACCAAATTCATCTTCTAAATTGGCCCATTCTGCCCCTGAAAAGTACGGTAAAGCCGAGCGTATCGTTTCCAAAGGCTTTCAGCAAACCAACGCACCTCATAATCAGGCTTAACAAAGTCATTGAAATATTTGATGGTCACATCTCGCTCTTGCTCATCAACGTAAGGAATCTGCAGTTCTTTGTTGCCATTTTTCAATACAATATCGTCACCATAGGGCTTGCCATTACTAACGGTTTGAATATCGATAGGCTCATCCATCATATCATTAAAATAGCGTACTACATCTTCGTCATACTCGCGCCAGTCAATCCAGATAATAGCTTCGGAATCAAATAAATCATTTAGATCAATATCATTGGCAAAAAAGCTTCTTAATTCTTTATACAGATTTTCCATCGTCTCTCTCCTATGTATCACTTATTTTTTTAGGTAGTCTACAACACCCGCGTCACCACTTTAATACAACTCTATAAGGTTTCATAAATCACATCTTGTTGAGCCGTAAAGTTTTCATCAAAAAGAAACCAAAAACATATAGATGTCCTGCTGAGGGATTCACCTATATCATAACCTAGTGCAAATGCGTCGTAACAACCTGACTTATCTAGCATAATATCGGTTAAGGTTAGTACAATAGACTCTTCTTGCGGTATCTCCTTTTGTATGATTTTCTGTGCTAATTGGTCTAATTTATCTAATTGAACATATAATTGTTCCCACATTGGTAGTGAAAGCACCTCAGCCTCAGTATAATCGGTGCAACTAATATTGAGGTTTTGAAAGGCTTGTCCTACATTCTCTAAACGATTAGTGCCCAATCGGCGAGATACAAAGTAAACGCCATACGGTTCTACAGTCCAGCTTTCAACATTCCATACTGTCATTAATTCCTGTTTTCTCATTAGGGCGCTCCATTAGTTAATCATCCCGCAATATCCGCACTAACAGGGTTCCCATCCGCATCAATATTGGCTATGATGCAGTGTCCCCAGAAGATATCGTCATCGTCATAATAGACCTCTACGGTGCCATCATTGCGAAACGCCAATTCGCACATAGTAATACGCTTGGCAAATACATCTGCTGTAATCGGATCTTGGTCGTCATTGTCGAGCCAATCGTTAGCGAGGTCTAGTAAGTGTTCACTAATGTATGCGCTAATTCGTTGTTCAAATTCTTTGAAATTATCTATTTTGTTGAAAGCAGCCAATGCCACAGTGCAGCTTTCATCAGAACCCTCGTCTACATCAAGGGTGAATGCATAATCATCAATTCTCGCTGTGTAATATTGATACTCTCGATTTAGCAGGAAGTCACCCCTGTCAGTATGAAGGTATTTAGGGGTTTTCAAATAAGCTGACAACGCCTCTAACTCGCTATGTTTAGCGTGCTCCTCTAACACCTCAAGTACATAATAGCGATTATTCCAAGAGGGACGCATATAGCCTAAATCCTCTAAGGGCTTAGCCTTCTTAACTAATAATTTATAGACACCGTGCGGCTCAAAAGAATACCCCCATCTATCATCAAGGCCCTCAATAATCCACGTCAAAATGCCTTCGCTACGGTCAAGCACGCCAGTTCGAGTATCTAGGATAGCATCGGTAGACACCAGTGGTCTATGGTACTTTTCTAAATAAGGGCTAGCGCCATTTGCATCACTACGCGGTAATGCATAGATTTCAAATACTTCCGGCTCAAACTCGGCTTCATATTCTGGTAGACGTACAATACTCATATGAATCTCTCCTATTCATCACATTTATACAGTGCAAATTGTTTACAGTTAAGAATTACAACCTTTTTATAGATACGGCCACAAAATAATCGTGCCACTACATTATAATTTTCGTTACATCACAAACGTTCAGCTACATCGATTCGATGTAACAGCTCTTTGCCAGTTCTTGGGCTGTTTCGAATTCTTCATTTGAAAGCACCATAAGCACCAAACTATCTGTACCGATGTCCATACCTACTAACTTATGGTTTTTCCACGTGGAATTAAAATGTGCACCAGTCCCCAATACATTGACTGTCATCAAATGCGGCTGTATCAATAGATACATCACCAGTTAGATTTTCACCAGTAGATAGCTTTTTATTATGGATTAACTTCTGCACATGATAAAGAAAATCCTCTAATTCAATTTTTAAAGATAACTCTACAGCACGACCAGTAGATAGCAATTTCTCGTAGAGGTTCCACCAGCTATCTTCTAAAGCTTCCATGGAATCTAACTTTTGCCTTTAGACATGAGTGATTTAGCTTGTTTAGCATCACCCAGTAATAGCGTTGCTAACTCCGTAAATGTCAATCGTAGCTGCTTTATGTCTAGATTTGCTACTTCTACATACAAACTAGGATCAGGCAATCTCCGCTTTTTCACAAAAGTCCGCATCATCTGCACCGCATCAGGGTAACTTACATCAGCCATACGATAGGTTTTACCATCTATGTCCAAGAATATATCTACTGCATCCTGCGTTTTTCCCTACACGAGCCTTTCATGGCTGTACATCCATCGATGGCATGAGGTGGATATAACTCCACGTACATGAAATACCCATCACGCATAGCCTGTAGAGTATTATCTATACCTATGATGTTAAAACCATTTCGATTATAATCGGGGCTCTTCATGCGCCACTCTTCGTAATTGTCGAATAATTTTTCTTGAATCCAATTGGAAAAGCTCATATATACTCTCCACTATATACCGCTACTTGTATGTAATATATAACTTAATATATGACTTAATATGTATCTTAATATGTATCTTAATTATATCATTATTAAAGGAATACTTATAATAAAAGCACCGCACTTTTTACATTTAAAAAGAAATACATATTATAAAGACACTGTACTTTCATATTTAATAGAAAAATACCCCTACAAGATACGTCTTGTAGGGGTATTAATCACACTATTTGGATTCTTATTTAGGTTCTAATTTATTTAGATTCTAATTTAGCTGCCAATTCATTATATTTTTGTGCTAATTCATTATATTTTTCAGATAGGTCTTTCATATCTTTCTTGAGTTGTGCCGCATCTTCAGTAGTTACCTCTTCGGAGCTTTTACCAAATTTGAAATTAGCACCTAAGCTAATCGTATTACGACCGTTACCAACGGTAGTGGCAGCATTAAACATTGTGTTTTTTTATTAGGGCGATAGAAGGCACCCTAAAGCTGCTGCATTAGCATTTTTATAGTTACCAAAGCCAACAGAGTAGGACCATTTATCATGTTTATCGAAAATCTAATGGATGCAAGCCAGCGAGTGCTGCAGAAGCCGCCGCTACGCTAGATACTTGTTGATCCGTATACGCTTTAGCTTCATTCAAGCTATTCGCGCCACCATTAATAATACGATTATTTAACGTATTAATATCGCCTTCTATGGTAGTGATACGGTTTTCATGATTATCTACTACATCTTTAATAGCATGTAATTGAGAGCCATTGACTGCATCAGTAGATGTAGCAGATACACGACCTGCTGCTACATTTGTAATAGTACGTTCTGCACCACTATCGCCAATGCTCAATGTACCAACAGCATTTCCACCAGCAAAGCTATATGTTCTGCCGCCGATAACACCGGAACTAGTAGATACAGCTGTATCAGTAACAGACTTAGCCCCAAGTGCAATGCTGTTATCTGTTGCAGCCATCGCATTTGTACCGATAGCGATGCCATTTTCCTTTGTTGTAGTTGCGCTATGACCGATTGCTAAAGAGTCCTTTTCTGCTGCTTTAGCTAATGTACCAGCAGCAAAGGCACTTTTACCAGCACTAGTAGAATAGTTACCTAATGCTACAGCATCCTCATTAGAAGCTGCAGTTTTAAAGCCCTAATGCTGTAGAATACGCACCGCTAGCATTTGCATAAGATCCCACTGCAGTTGTATTCATAGCAGTTGCTTCCGCATTAAAACCAAATGCAGAGGACTGATTACCAGAACCTGTGGAGCTATAACCTACTGCTGTAGCGTAATCATTTTTTGCTTTTGCATTATAGCCAATCGCTGTGCCCATAATGTTATTGGCCTTTGCATTATTACCGATAGCCACAGTATTTTGAGCAGTTGCTTCTGCTTTACGACCAATGGCGTATGCATCATCGTATGTTGCTTTCGCACTATCACCAAAGGCGATAGCATTATTACCTTGAACCTTAGCACCAGTACCACCTACCAAAGCATTATTACCTTTAATGGTATTATTCTTACCTAAAGCCACAGAGTCATGTCCGTCAATACTATTATATGAACCAACTAATAAAGAGTTAATCGCATTGTCATTATTGGCATGGCCAAAGCCGCCTACGATATTATTAGTACCACCAACATTATTGCTAGTACCTACTACCAAGCTGTGAGTAGCAGAGTTTGTATTATACCAACCTGCTACGATACTGCCCGGACCAGATGCAGTATTATTAGTACCAGAAGTAATACTATTAGAAGCAGAAGGTCGAACTGTATTATTGTCACCACCGAGCAATATATTATTTACAGGAGAGAACATACCATTCTCAACTTTGTTATTTCCACCATAAGCAATAGAATTTTGCATACTTAATGGCGCAGCAGTGGTAGCACTAATATCTAAATTAGATGCTGCAAGTGCTGTTGTAGTAATACTTGCGGTAATCATAGCCGTTAACAGTAATTCTTTTTTCATTTGGTTTCCCCTTTTAAGACAACACAAACAATAAACCTAAAAAAAGATTCAAAGCTATCTAATGGAACTTGAATCTTATTGTACCCCTCTATACACTATTCATTGTTAAAATATGAATAAAATATGAATATTACTCTAATATTATAATTCTAGCTCATAAGAATTGCAAGATAATACAAAAAGAAGGCATACGGCTTATAAAAGCTGTATACCTTCTTTTCTATACTGGTGCGCCTAACCGGAATCGAACCAGTGACACGCAGTTTAGGAAACTGCTGCTCTATCCTACTGAGCTATAGACGCATGTATACTTTATTATATCGTTTTTAATAAAGTATACGCAAGGCGTCCTTATTGTTGTAGGTATTGGTTATTTACTTGTTTTTGTTCTTCTGGGCTGAGGTTTTGATAGCCTTTAGCTAATGCACTTACCCAAGATCCGTAAGCAGGGTTTGGGAATACTACAAAGGTAGTACCAAAGTCTTCTTTATGAGCATCGATGATGCCATTTCTTTCAGCTAGTGTCTTGCCTTTTGTGCCGATTGGGAAATCACCAGCGTTATCGCCCATGTATAGAACGACATAATATTTTTTAGCAATCGCATCAAAGCGAGGTTGTTTGTCAGAGTCTTTTTCGAATAGTAGTACATGGTCTTTATCGACGGATGGGAATCCTAGTTCCTTAAAGTTTTGTACTGTTGCATCATAGTTAACAGGTGCATAGCGGTTTGAAACATAGAATATTTCAACACCTTGTTTATGTACTTCATTTAGAAAACTCAACAGCACCTGGCATGGCTTGTGATTTCACCTTGATGCACGGCTTGACGCCACCAAGGAGCATCGAAGCGGCCATTGCCATTAGCAATGCTTTCACCCATCAGTTTTGTATTGTCTACTACTGTTTCATCCGCATCAAGAACGATAGCTAAAGGCTTTCTCTGATGAGATGGATCTGCAACAGCCATTTTAACAAGATTCATCGCCACATTATACCCCTGATATGCCAGTGCTCTATACTCCGCAGAAGTGCGCATCCATAATAGCCCCATCGTCTCAGTATCAGCTTGGTACTGCTGTTTTTGCTTCAGTGCTGCCTGCTCGTCCTGAGTTGTAACAGTAGTAGGAACTATGCTACTTGCTTTCACCGTCGTCGGAGAATCCGCCTGTACTACAGAACCTACGCAAAGGCTACCACCAAGGCAAGCCACCGCTACATACCATGCCAAACTACTACGTTTCATAATTGCCTCCTAACCACATTTGCTCTCTGTATAAATACAATACACAATGTAATTCTACATAGTTATACTAAAGTCCTCTATAAATTTATATTCTATCAGTGTATTTTTAAATCTATCTACACAAGAACTATGCTATAATACGACTGTTGATAGTATTAGAGATTTCTTATAAAAAGAGGTATATGTAATGAAACTATGTAAACGATCGATTATTACCAGTTCACTATTAGCTGTATTGGCTATATCATCTGCGTATGGGGCTACACCTGTACAGCCAAGTGAAAGCACAGACACTGCAGTGGTTGAGATGGATTATTCTAATCTTCCAGAGTTAAAAAAATCTATCGAGAGCGCAACACCAGCTATGGTACAATCTACGCTTAATGCTTCTAAGGGAAAAACCTACCAAACGGTAAGCCCATCTATTCAACAGTAACTATGTCTGGTAACCGTGTTGTATCCGTAAAAACTTACAAAAACAAAAGAAGAACAAGAAAAGGCCATATTAAAAGAGCGTGAAACGCTTTAGACAAGGTCACTGCAGAACGTCAGGCTAAAACGGAAAAGATGAAACACGAGCAGATATGCTAAAGGGTTTAACTCCAATACCATTCTATCCACCGGTTAGTGAAACACGCGAATTACAAAGTGAAATATTCTCTAGACCATTTGGGAGACAACTCGATTTGCGTTTAGTAGAGGCCTATACACAAGATTATGATAAAGCAAACCCAGGCGATATTTATGTCTATGCAGATTATGTAGACTACACATCTAAACAGTTATTAGGTGAAAAAGATGGTACTACTGCTATTTCAGCTATGATTTTACGTACAATTATGAGAAAAGATGAAAACAAAGCTTTCAGCATTGATGTAAATGCGTACTTCATAAATCCAACAACACATACCATTTCTATAAGTCGTTCTGAAGATACAAAGGGCATCGATATCAAGAAGGACGAAAGATCTGAGGCTGTATTTAAACTACCTTCACACCAACTACAAGCCAGCGATCCGCAGTATGAAATTGCTAAAGCTTTATGTATCAGGACTTAACTAATAAGAAATTTGATTAGCAGTATTTAAACTACACTCACTGACTAAAAGCCCCTCCTTACTATGAGCTACATAGCAAGGAGGGGCTTCGTCTTTAATTTAAGGAAGTTCTTTTTAATCGTCAGTGTTATTCAGATAGAGTATCTATGTTATGTAAAATAGCATCTATAGTACTATCTATTTTACATCACTGAAAATCGATGTCCATACCCAAAGCTTTAGCAATGCCTTCACCATAAGCTGGATCGCATTGGTAGCAATGTTTTGCATGGCGTTCTTTAATGAAATCAGGTACGCCATCCATAGCTGCTGCTGTATTTGTCAAACAAGATTTGTTGTTGTTCAGGGCTCATGAGGCGGAACAATTTACCTGGTTGTGTAAAGAAGTCAGAGTCGTCTTCGTAGAAGTCATATTGGTATGCTGCACCAGATACGTCGAGAGCGAGGATTTTTTTGAATTGCGGTTGTTCAGCCCATTCACCAAAGCTATTTGGGTGCGTAGCCAATAGTAGAGCCCATGGTTTCCATCCATACGTCCTTGACCATCACGATGATAGATATTTGCAGGACATTTTAGGGGCATTAACAGGGATTTGATAATAGTGCTCCTCAGACGATAACGTTGTGCATCCGCATAGGGAGAACAAACGACCTTGAAGCATTCTATCAGGAGAGAAAGAGATACCTGGAACGATAGTAGACGGTGCGAATGCAGCTTGTTCTACATCTTGGAAGTAGTTTTCTGGGTTGCGATTAAGCTCCATTACACCTACTTCGATCAATGGGAATTCATCGTGGTACCATACTTTTGTTAAGTCAAATGGATTGTATGGCATGTTGTTAGCTTGCTCTTCTGTCATCACTTGGATGCATAATTTCCATTTAGGGAAATCACCGCGTTCAATAGCCTCAAAGAGGTCGCGTTGATGACTTTCACGGTCATTAGCCACAAGCTCAGCCGCCTCAGCATTGGAGAGGTTTTCAATCGGTTGTTGGCAAACCCAGTGGAATTTAACCCATACACGTTCGTCGTTTTCATTGATAAGACTGTATGTATGGCTACCAAAACCGTGCATTGTGCGGTAGGATTTAGGAATACCACGGTCACTCATTACGATTGTTACTTGGTGAATGGCCTCTGGCAAGCTAGACCAGAAATCCCAGTTTGCTGTTGCATCGCGAAGGTTTGTTTTCGGATTGCGTTTTACAGCGCGGTTCAAATCAGGGAATTGCAATGGATCGCGGATGAAGAATACAGGTGTGTTGTTACCCGCGAGGTCCCAGTTACCTTCTTCTGTATAGAATTTTACGGCAAAACCACGAATATCGCGCTCTGCATCAGCGGCACCACGTTCGCCTGCAACTGTGGAGAAACGCACGAAATAACTGGTGTTTGCTTGCCTACTTCAGAGAAAAAGTTTTTGCTTTTCGTATATTTTAGTAATATCATTTAGTTACTGTGAAAGTACCGAAATGCACCAGATCCCTTTTAGCATGCATGCGGCGTTCAGGAATCACTTCACGCTCAAAAATGAGCTAATTTCTCCATCAACCAAACATCTTGCATCAGTACAGGACCACGTTTCCCTGCTGTTGCAGAATTGCGATTATCTGGTACAGGGAGCGCCAAAGGCTGTTGTTAGTTTTTTTCATCACTCATATTACAGACTCCTACTTAGAAAAATCAAAAATAATAATGATTGTCTTTCCATAATTTTATATCATATACCCTAATGAAAATAATGATCTGAAATATAATGATTATAAAGATAGTCATTAACGGATAATCATTATTCATTATTCTATAATTAGATTTATCATAACTTTTTAAACAAAACAAACCCTAAATTCTGTATAAATCGTGTATACATGTTATCATTTACAATAGAAGTTGAGACACATGTATCATATCTGACTAGTGGGTCAATATATCTTATGATTAACTAATTAATCTATTACATAAGGATCTACCAAAATAAGACAAATAAAAAACACCTTGTTCCTACGATATTAGGATACAAGGTGCATTTTGTTTACGTCGTTCTGTTTACGCTGGACGGCTCCAGTCGACTTGTACGTCGATAGCTTCCCACATGCGTGTTAAAGCTAATTTTCAAGTTGTCCAAAGATTCTAATGGTTTTACATTCAACCGTTCATATGTATCAAGACCTGTAGCATGCTCGATGGCATGTTCGTCGTTTAAGTAAGCGATAACCTTATCAACCCACTCTTGTTCAGGTAAATCTACGGACACTGTTTTTGTTTCTGTGTCATAGGACAAGAAACCATTGCTGTTGATGCCATAATGGATGGCTACACGAAATAAACTCATATCTATACCTCTCTTGCGGTAATTTTTAAACACTATATCCATATTGTAACATGAACAATTATATTAGTGAAAGTATTCAATATGAGTTCATCAGAATTTTTTTGGTTCCTTCTTCTCAGTAGTTTCTGCGTCCACATTGGCGGATGTATCATCAGCCGTATTAGACGGTATATCATCTACCGTATTAGATGGTGCATCTCCACGAGCATCTACTGCAGATTTCAGTTCTGATCGTTTTCGACGCGTTCCATTGTCTCCGTGAAAGCGCTGCCACAGCGCCCCACTCATGATGACGGTCTCCCCAAATTTAGACTCTAACGAATCTAACACGCTAGCTAGCTTATCTTCTGTTTCATCCTGTGGTGACTCAAAGAGGCTATCTTGCATAGGTACCTCTTCGTCGAGGCCACTTACGGTGAGACCTAATAGTCGTATAGGACCAGGAGGATCTATCCACCGGGTTTCCTCAGAAGAATACGTAAAGGCTTTAGCCTGTACCTTAGTTGTAGCACCCTAAGGATTCAAGCTCTTTTGCTTTTTCCTTTAGGTTTCTTACTCGTCTTATCTTGCATAAGCTTGTTCCAAAGGAGCAGCGCAGTTTCAAAGAACACATGCTCATGGTCCGATGGTGTGTCTAACCGTTTTTGGCGGGATACGGTGGTGAAGTCATCGTACCGAACCTTAATGGACACGGTGTGACCTAAGAGATTACGTTTTTCGCAATCGTTTTTGATAAGCGATTCGCAAAAGTATCTAAACTCTAGTTCAATAGCACCACCATCCGTTAAATCTTCTTCGTATGTCTCCTCAGCACCAATAGATTGTATTTTTGCGATCTGTTTCCACCGGTCTATCGTCAATCCCGTTCGCTAGTTCCCCATATGCGCCGCGCCTGGTTGCCCACGAGGGAATTAAACTGCTTTTCATCAGGCAACGCTTGAATATGACGCATCAAGTGAAAGCCCCCTGTTTTCAAGATTTTTCTCGGTACGAGGGACCTACGCCCCAAATGCGTTTAATCGGTAACGGAGCTAAAGATTTCTTTTTCACGGCCATAAGGTATTACCACAAGGCCGTCGGGCTTATCTAAATCGGATGCCAATTTGGCAAGGAATTTATTCGGTGCTAGCCCTGCAGAGATGATGAGTCCAGTTTCCTCAAACACTGGTCTTTAATGGCTCTGCCCAGTGCTTTTAGGTCCACTGTACATGGTAGACATACCGCTAACCTCGAGGAAAGGCCTCATCGATAGATAGAGGCTCAATGTGAGGAGTAAATTCTTTTCATAATGGAAAAAAATCTGATCGGGATACCTCTTTGTAACGATCCATACGCGGATACACATAGATGCCATCGGGACAGAGTTTCTTAGCTCGTGAAATAGGCATCGCCGAATGAACACCGAATTTGCGAGCCTCATAGGAGCAGGTAGCAACGACGCCACGTGAAGAAAGACCACCCACGATAACGGGGTGGCCTTTTATATTCTGGATGATCCAGTTGTTCGATGGACGCGAAGAATGCATCCATATCAACATGCATAATCCATCGTCTCATTGTTACGCTTCTTTTTCGTGCTCAGAAATACGGCAGTATTTAATTTGTGCGCAAATACACTCATCCTTAGATTTATATAGTTGAGGGATGATTTCTAAAATATCGCTAAATGTAGCTTCATTAATGGAATAACGAGTCCATAAGCCATTACGTTGAGAGTTAACTACACCTGCATCAATTAAGATTTTCATGTGGTAGCTCAACGTAGATTGGGACAAATTGAAGCTAGCTAAAATATCAGCTGCACATAATTCATTGCAAGACAACATATCGATGATGTGTAATCTTGTTTCATCGCTTAATGCCTTGAAAATCGTAGCTAAACGTTCATAAGAAACTTCAACCATATCTTTAACTCCTCAAATCCGTATCAAAAAAATGTCAATCTACTTTCCTTGACTCTATTATATACTATTTCTTAAAGTAAATCTATTTTTTTCTTTATATTTGTATCTTAATAATTTATTATGAATATCATTTTTAAATAAATGAGTAATTTTTATCACATTATAAACTCATTTAAGCACGTCACAGGCTGTATATCTGTGAATATTTTTAAATAAATTTTCATCTCATAGATTTATTTAGTTATACATTAAATCAGTATATATAAAGATTTTGTACAAATTTTTATTCATAGAATTTTTCGATATACGCATTTTTCTGATAACCTTATAGCATACTTCGATATACCGCACTGCATTAGCAAACCGAAAAGGATTAGATGTATTATACTTTTTTTGTAGTCTAAATCATTTCATTACAAAAAGGCTCCTCTTAGAGGAGCCTTTATCTGTATAATTCTATAAACCGATTGCATAGCAGTAAAAATTTTAGCAAATTATACTACTACATCGACATTATCGAATGTAATCATTTATATTATGTCAAATTAGTATAGCTTAGAATACGTTTACTAAGTCGATAGTTTGGCTGCGGTTAGGGCCAACGGATACGATACCCAAAGGTACGCCTGTTACTTCTGCAATGCGTTCTACATATTTGCGAGCATTTTCTGGAAGTTCTTCATATTTACGGATACCAGAGATATCAGTTTCCCAACCTGGCAATGTTTCGTACACTGCTTCGCATGCTTCAAGATCTTTCAAGTTAGCTGGGAAGCCTTCTACATCTTTACCATTCAATTTGTAACCTACGCAGATTTTTAATTCTTTAAACGTATCAAGAATATCTAAACGAGTGATCGCAAGGTAATCTAAGCTGTTAAGGCCTGCAGCGTATTTTACAACCATAAGGTCTAACCAACCGCAACGACGAGGACGACCAGTTACAGTACCGAACTCATGACCAAGTTTACGAAGGTTTTCGCCAGTTTCGTCAAGAAGCTCCGTAGGAATGGCCCTGCACCAACGCGTGTTGCATAGCTTTTTACTACGCCGAAGATATTTTTCAAGTAGTTAGGACCTACACCAGCACCTGTGGAAGCACCACCTGCAATTGGATGAGAAGATGTTACGAATGGATATGTACCATGATCAAGGTCAAGCATAGTTGCTTGCGCGCCTTCAAACAATACTTTTTTATCCTCCTGAACTGCTTTAAGAACAGCAATGTTAGTGTCTGTTACATATGGTTTCAAAGCTTCAGCGTATTTGATGTAGTCCGCTAAGATTTCATCATAGTTAACAGCTTCTGCTTCGTATACTTTAGTAAGAATTTTATTTTTGAATTCTACGTTGTACGCCAATTTTTCTTTAAATGTTTCAAGATCGTACAAATCGCACATACGAATACCAACACGATTGATTTTATCCGCATAGCAAGGACCGATACCATTTTTTTAGTAGTACCGATTTTAGCATCACCTTTAGATGCTTCCTCTGCATTATCTAAAGCGATATGATATGGCATGATAACATGCGCACGGTCAGAAATTTGAAGAGTTTTAGCAGATTTTGCCTTGTTTTTCAAGACCTTCAATTTCTTGTAACAAAAACTTTAGGGTCGATAACAACACCAGTACCAACAATATTTTTGTTTGTTATCGTACAAGATGCCACTTGGCAAGAGGCGAAGCGCAAATGCTTTGTCATCTACTACAACAGTATGACCTGCGTTATTACCACCTTGACTGCGCACTACAACGTCTGCACGTTCCGCGATCCAGTCAACGATCTTACTTTTACCCTCGTCACCCCATTGAGTGCCGATAACCATACTTGTTGCCATATCTATATCCTCCATGTGAAAGTCGAAATAATTCATTATCATTATACAACAATGTTCGGACTCTGTGAAAGTATTTATACAAATTCAATCTTGAGTTTCTTCCCAAAAGCACGCGCTATTTTCTGCAAGGTTTTCAATGAAGGATTTCCATTACCATTTTCAATCTTACTAATATCAGACTGAGTAATGCCTGTTAATTCAGACAACTGCATCTGCGTCATATGAGCTGCGAGACGAGCCTCTACAATATTCTGAATGATTTGATATTCATCCTCTAACTCATCCCACTCTTTTTTAAACTTCGGATTTTTTAATTGTTTCTCTAAATATTGATCTAACGTTTCCATATTATGTATACCTCTCAATATAATCATTCTTATATCTAACAGCTAATTCAATAGCATTCTTCGGTGTTTTTCATAGATTTTTACAAAACCATTTGTTAAAACAATTTGAAAACAAGAAAACTGTATCCATCATATTCCTCCTAGTACTAGAAGAAATCTTTACTTTAATTATATGTTAAAACATATATTCAGTAAAAGATATGAGATATAGAAATTTAAAGGCTTACTACATCCAATATAAGTATCTAGTCTCTTAAAGTAAAGAGTGGGAGGTGACCATTAGTCACCTCCCATGTATTGACATTTTATCTAATCAAAATATTCTATTTTAGTTAGTCGAAATCTCTATGTTTTTATTCTTTTTATTATACTAGTATTACTTCGGTTCTTTAAGCCATAGGCTCATTAGGAGCCCCATAAGTCCTACAGGTATCAAGGTCATCAAAGCGGTTTGCACGTCATAGATATCTGCCAAGTGTCCGATATAAGGTGCTACAAGGCCTCCTAATGTAATGCCAAGGCCTAATGTAACGCCTGAAGCAAAGCCTGCGTTTTTAGCAAGGTATTTTTGACCGAGTACGGTAATGGGTCCATATTGTGAGAATACGCCAAAGGCCATCGGTATCATAGCACCGAAGAAGCCCCATATATTTGGTACGAAGATAAATACTAAAACGGATGGCAAGAAGATAAGATTACCTAAGCGCACCGTTTTAAGGAAGCCTAATTTATCGGATAAAGCCCCTCCCATATAGGTAAGGACTGCGCCCATTGCAAAGTACATGGTTAGAGCCAAGCTAGAGGCGCTGGCTTCACCGTTAATAACGGTAATGTACAGGATAGGAATAAAGATTGATAGTACAGAGAACAATATGGAGCGAGAAGCAATGACAAAGAATAACTTGCCGAAAGCTCGCCCCAATCATTCGCACCCAGTATGAGTAGGTGTAGTAGAGCTTTTGCTTTCACCAGCATTAGTCGTGTCAGCCTCGCCCGTAAAGGCATAGAGATATAGCAATACACCGAGCAAAGCAATAGCAGTAAATACCCAAAGGAAATGAGCGCCAAAGACGTACACACCACCTGCGATGAGAGGGACCCCAATGCAAAAGCCCAGCACTACCGCCCTACGGCAAAAGCGGCCCCATGGCGTTACCGATTTCATGAGATTGTGTACGATTCACAAGGAGTGCCGCCTCAGGATGGAATAGTGCTGCCCTACGCCGGCCAAGAGTGACAGAGCTAGAATCATTTCATAGCTCGTAGCCAGCGCTATAGCACTAATGGACACGAGAGTCACCGTAAAGCCTGCAGGAATGAACCAAGGTACGCGCCACCGATCGGCTACGTAGCCCAATGCAGGCTGGGCGATAGAGGCCACCACGGTGTTACAGAAAATAATGGTAGCCGATTGATAGTAGTTAAGGCCAAAGTTAGCAATAAAGAACGGAATCAATGCGCCAACGAGACCTTGACCAAAAGTCATTAATACAATGAAAAAAATAGGCGGTCCGTACTTTCGTATATACGTTTCATATAACCTCCTAATAAAATAGCTAATTTTTTTCCTAAGATACAGAGATACTCACGAGGAAACTAGCTCATAATTGTGCGCAAAATAGTGTAAATAACAGATTACGTTCAAAATAAAAAGAGGTAGATATAGCCAACACCTAATGCATGTGCCATAGGCTTGTTGGTCTATACCTACCCTAGTCTTTCATATGTTATGTGGGAAGTACCCTACAATTATAGGCCAAAGCGAGCCATGATTGTATCTACATGTTTCAACAATTTATGTGGATCGAAGCATGCATCGATTTCTTCAGCAGTCATGTATTTCTTGATGTTTTCATCAGATTTAAGACCTGTAGCAAAATCTTTACCTTCAAGCCAACGTTCCATAGCGTATTTTTGAACCCAACGGTATGCTTCGTCACGTACTGCACCTTTGTCTACAAGGTGAGTCAAAATTGTTTGGCTGAATACAAGCCCACCTGTAAGGTTAAGGTTTTTAAGCATTGTTTCAGGATATACCAACAATTTATCGATAGTGCGGATTGTAAGGTGAAGCATGTAGTTCAACGAAATTGTTGCATCTGGTAAGATGACACGTTCTACAGAGCTATGGGAAATGTCGCGTTCATGCCACAACGCTTGGTCTTCGTAAGCAGATTGAGCATAGCCACGAAGCAAGCGAGCCATACCGCAAATTCTTTCACATGTAATCGGATTACGTTTATGAGGCATCGCAGAGGAACCCTTTTGTTTAGGGCTGAAATATTCTTCCGCTTCGCGCACTTCAGTACGTTGCAGATGACGAATTTCCAAAGCGATTTTATCCAATGTACCGCCTACAACAGCGATAGTGGACAACAATTCAGCGTGACGGTCACGTTGTACGACTTGTGTAGCGATTTTAACAGGTTCAAGACCTAATTTTTCGCATACATATTGTTCTACAAATGGATCGATGTTGGAGTATGTACCAACAGCACCGGACAATTTACCAACAGCTACGCTTTTACGAGCATGTTCCATGCGTTCGATGTCGCGTTCTACTTCAGCCATCCACAATGCTAATTTCAAACCAAATGTAGTAGGTTCACCATGAATACCGTGAGTACGGCCGATCATAGGTGTATATTTGAACTCAGCTGCGCGACGACGCAATACTTCATGCAAGCGTTTCAAATCTTCAATCAAGATGTCGCATGCTTGTTTCATCATGTAGCCAAGCGCTGTATCTTTAACGTCAGTAGATGTAAGGCCAAGGTGGATATATTTAGCCGCTTCAGGGCCTACGTATTCGCCCACTGCTGTTACGAAGGAAATAATATCGTGGTTTGTTTCCTTTTCGATTTCATGAATGCGTTCAACGTCGAAATTGCCCTTTTCACGAATGGCTTTAGCCGCTTCTTTAGGGATAACGCCCAACTCAGCTTGTGCCTCGGATGCCAATGTTTCTACTAATAACATTGTGTCGAACTCGTTGCGTTCGCTCCAAATATGGCCCATTTCTTCTCGTGTATAACGTGGTATCATGATGTCTCCTTTGCATGATAAAAGCTAGATTTCTTATACGTTAATTGTACCATATGTGAAAGCTCCATTCAACGAAAGACCAATAAATTTCCGAATGATAATTACATTAAATTTACCAATCGTTCGTGTTTATGCAGCATTCACTATATTCAAACTTCTATTTTAGTTTTATATAAATTAAGACCTCTATTCGGCTCTATTGGATACATTTAGCTTTTCTTATCATTCGGTCCCACAAGAGACTTCGTTTCAGTTCGTATACTTCTATACCTTCATCGATACGTTGAATACGTTTAATCATTTTCGGATGGGTAATAAACAGACGACTGAAGAAGCCCGTACTTTCACGATCATATAATTCACCAGTTTCAAGCATACCAATTTGTTCAGTGGCAAGGCCTAATGCAACAAGGCCCTCTCGCAACTCTCGCCCTAAACCGATAGATACGGCGTAGGCATCTGCAGCATACTCACGACGGCGGCTATCAAAATAGTAGGTAATCCACTTCGGCAAGCGCAGTACATACTCCACCGCCGCAATCATAACAAGAAGAACTATTTGGATTATGCGAATGACGATATTAACAATAGGAATCAGTGCCAATATATTTAAGGCTCCATTTAAAAGTATAACGAGGTTTAATATTAATTGTCCTAATCGGTCCATAGCGTAGGTTATGGTCAAGTAAATCGTGTCTCGGTTTCTTAAATGCCCCAATTCATGCGCCAAAACGCCAAGCAAATGTCGTTTATCTAATCCACTCAAAGCGCCTGTATGAATGGTAATATGATTGATTCCTGAAGCAAAAGCATTGATATCCTCATCAGTGCGCATACGCAATGTCAATGTATTTCTTGATACGCCACTACGTGTACATAATTCTTCTAAGAGTGGTTCAATATATTCAGCTTCTCCAGCACTTGGTTTTCTTTCACCTTGTAACAAATGGGCTAGCCAACTAAAAGGTGGCAAAAATAATCCAATCGCCACGATAATAGGTAACGCAATAGACAAAACGATATACACATCTAACTTATCCGCTAAATGTAACGGTTTTATAAACCAATCCCAAGAAAAGGGGTACACCAATTGCACGGCAGACTCTAAAATTGGGAAAAAGACAAATACAATAATGACATTAACGATATAGGTAAGAATAACTTGAATCATAGGCGCTCTCTTTACGTTCTTATAGGCTTATATAGCTATATACTAATATACTAATAAATTAATTAAAGTGTATCATAGCTGTACATTGTGATATATAATAAACATACAGACTAAACCTATTATGAAGAATAGCTTATTTATAACTGAGCTTTTATGATAGTAGTAAGACTAACTATGTCCGTTATGGGGAGGCTTTTCATGGCAAATTTAAATCGAAAAGAGCGTCGTGCACAGCGCAACGAATCTAAATACTAGTAGGTATATTATTACGCTTTATTCTTTGACTCAGCTTTATCGGCTTGGCTGTAGTACTATTTCGGAGAGCTCGATCTCAACTATGTATCTCTCCATCTACAGCTGTAGATATCATTGTATCCTTAATTTATGTGATAATGAACAAATCTCGCATCACTACATCCTTAGCTGGTACACACCAAACGTACGAGTTATCATTGCATTCCTCATCATGCTAGTGACTATGTTCTTCTACGCTTTAGCGTTATGGCGTGCAAATCAATTTAGTGCACCCAATGCAAAGTCACATTATTTATCGGTGGGGCCATCGTATACCTTGCGGTTTTCAACTCTACTAAAGACAATGCTTACTAAAACCAGGATTAATCTAAATATGTAGTACAAGAGCAAACTATATACGATAGACTCAAAATTATTCTAGTAAAAGCAAAAATAGCATAGATAACAAAAAGAGGCATATCTTACATACATTTGTATGAGATATGCCTCTTTATTGTCCTAGAATAACGGGAACCGCTAGGTAAACAGGTTCACCCCGTCGGTTAACGATGGATCCACTGCTTTTGATGATGCGCAGTGCTTCGTCTCGTACAGCTGGTGGTACATCGTCCACGATCAGTGGCGTATGTTCGCCAACGATGACATTGCCGTTAACATCAAAGTTAACTCGTACTACCACCTTGCCTGTTACGACAGATGCTCGCCCCTGTTCTTGCACAGTCCGCAAATAGTCATGAGGATTAATATCTGGTTTTTGTAAAAGCGCTTGTTGTCCTGGCGTCAATAGACTCAATGCTAAATCAGATAAGAAGGATAAGTCACTAGATTCAAGCAATCCATTTCCAGTTGCATCTCGGATCTGATGTCATCTCTTTTACCGATAGGCGCTTTTACTATTCTTGGAGGATTTTCCATCCTTAGAATCTGTCCCGTGCGTAACTACCGCTTGTTCACTGCTGCTCGTTTCCGATTCAATAGCCTTTGGAACGGCCCATTCTCGGCGCACACTAGATGCTGCTGTACTTTCACTTAACGCTTTAGTACGTTCATCCTCTTGCTTGCGCTCATCCAGTGAGGGATTCACCTTAGGAGCTGCCCCTTCGGGAGTTACATCTTGAGGTTTTTCCATGAGCTTCTCCACAGGTGTAGGCAGTTCCTCAACAGCGGCTACTCCTGTGTCGCTTTCACCATCATCAGGCAAATTAAAGCTAATTTCCGCCGCATCATGGGCAGGCACCCAGTACCAGCCATTCCCACGCAAAAGAAAGGCCCATACCAGAGATGAGGATAATTGTAATTCCCAAGGACACAATAAACGGTTTCAAATAATGCGATTCAAACATAGAATCACTTCCGTTCCGTAGCGACGCTAATATATTTAGCGCCATTTCAACCTTGAGCATGTCCAATAGGGCGATAACCTCGCTATAGTAAACATCTTAGATGCGCGAATCACAAAAAGCTTGTCGAGGTGCTTGTTTCACGATGGATTGTACCTCTTCGGCCAGGCGGTCGGAAGAGATTTCTGATTGTCGATATATAGCGTGTGCGTTGTGGTGAGCGTAATCGTAATAGGCTCAATAGATTTTGCTGTAGATGTCGATGCAGATGGCAAATTGAGCGGAATTTGTTGCTCTGTATTCATGTACAATGTGCCAACCATGAAGAATACCAATAAGAAAAAAACGATATCGATCATAGGGGATAATCATGATAGTCGGTTCTTTTTAACCCCTAATGTGCGTCGTCTCATATATCATGTTCCTCGTTGTACGCATCGAGGATGTTGCCGCACTCATGCTCTAATGTAGTAATAGAATCATTTAACCTTTGCCGCACAGTAACTGTGAAAGCCAAGCGCAATAATCGCTACAGTCAAGCTCTGTAGCCGTTGCCACTAAGGCTTCGGATACACCACCTGTAATGATTGTAGGCGCACCAATATCGCCGCCTACTACTGCGAAGGCGCGAATCATACCCAGCACTGTCCCCAATAGCCCTAACAACGGTGCCATCGTTACAATCATGCTGAGCCAGCTAAGGCCGCGTTTTTAAACGCTCATCGGCGTAAGATACTACGTCTTGCAAACGGTTTTTCTAAACCATTATAGTTCTTTGCACTGCGCATAGCGCGAGCAAATAACGAGCCCAGCTCCTCTGTGTCGCGTTCTAGAACACTTGGTAACATGACCCAAGATTGGTTCTTCTCTAATACCTTATTAAAAGCGACGCAAGTCCTTTAGTAAACTTACGATATAAACATAATACGCTCAATGCCAATCATCAACGCAAAGAGCAAAAATCACTAGTGGATACATAACAAACCCACCAGCCACAAATAAATGCGCTATACTATTCATACTAACCTCCAAAAGCCTTCTACCCTTTAGGCTCTATTAGGGTTAATTATACCACGTTTTACCCTATCAAAAATAAGATATGCGACGTAAAAAGCCACATAAATTAAGATTAAAGATTATAAAAAGGCTGTACTAAAATAATTACCATTCTAGTACAGCCTTTTACATCGTTAATTTTTAAATCGTTAGCCTCTGAACTTGATTAGCCTCTGAACGTGATTAGTCTTTTTAATGATGTTTTATGATGAAGCCACCCACACCTAAAGCCAATCCCTAAAACCGCTACAGAACATACCGATAGAATACCACAAGGTGTAGATTGGTTATTCTGCAGAAATAGCCTTACCGCTGCTTGCTGCATTAGTCGCATTTCTTGCAATTTCCAAATTAGCCGCCGCTGGATCTGGATTTAACAATAAAAATGGCAATACCAATAATCAGAATGACTACACCAATTGGTAATAACAGTTTTTGTTCATTTGAATGTCCCCCTCTTAACATTAAACGGTGAGTATACTTTAATTATACACTGACTTTAGCAATTTAAAAAGATGAACTTATAGATTATCTAGCTTTCATTAGCTAATTAATAGTAATTATTCATTAAAACAAATAAATGGATAAACAAATAAATTAAGTATTAAAATACATAAAAGGCATAGTATATAGTGCCCATTGAGCTGAACTCAACAGGAACATTGATACTATGCCTTTTTATGTTATCATGAGGACTTATCAAAGATTGTAATCAATTCTTCTACGGCTTGTGATTCACTCATTTCACCGTCTAAGACAGCATTTTCAACTTCCCCCATACGACCTTGAATGACTACATTGTTAAAGAATAGGTTGTGCAAGTGTTCGTCAATCATATCACGTACCCAACGGAGGGATTGTTCTTGACGTCGTTTTAAGAATACCCCATTTTCTTTACCTTGTTCAGCAAACTCTTGGATAACATCCCACAATTCATCGAGACCATCCTTAGTCACGGCGGAACAAGTGTAGGCTTGGGTTTTCCATTTTTCCGTAGCTGGACGGATGTAATGTAGCATTCGATCATAATCGCTACGAGCAATGAGAGCACGCTTGAGGTTGTCCCCATCAGCCTTATTGACCACAATAGCATCAGCAAGTTCCATAACGCCTTTTTTGATGCCTTGCAATTCATCGCCTGCACCAGTTAAGACGATGAGCATAAAGAAGTCTACCATGGAGCGCACAGTAACTTCGCTTTGCCCAACCCCTACGGTTTCGACGAGAATAATATCGTACCCAGCAGCCTCGCAAAGTAGCATCGTTTCTCTACTTTTACGAGCCACACCGCCTAGTGTACCACCAGCCGGCGATGGACGAATATAGGCTTCAGGATGTTTCGTCAACGTTTCCATCCGCGTTTTATCACCCAAAATACTGCCTTTTGTGACTTGGCTTGCAGGGTCTACAGCAAGTACGGCAACCTTGTAACCAGCTTCAATGAGCATGTTACCAAAGGCTTCAATAAATGTACTTTTACCGGCCCCAGGCACACCAGTAATACCGATGCGCAACGCCTTGCCCGTACGAGGCAATACGGCTTGCAATACTTGTTGAGCTAGTTTAAAGTGGTCCTTATTATTACTTTCTACTAATGTGATAGCCCGTGAAAGTATAACGCGGTCCCCCTGCTCGATACCGCGTACATAATCAGCGACAGTTAACTTCTTTCGCCGCTGTACGGGACGTACAGACGGAGCCAGATGAGCGGAGCTAGACAAGAGCCGTCGTGCATTTCCTTGACGCCTTTTCATCACGTGACACGCGAAAGGTATCATCTTTTTTAGCATCTTCTGGCACCCAATCGGGACGATAGGTATCAGTCATCAGATTCTTCTTGAACGTGACTAGTCAATGTTTCTAGTAATTTTTCGCCGCTACTGGCAAAACTGTACCAGGGGCCAAAGATAGCCACTGCGCCATGTTCGCGTAGGAATTCATAGTCCTGAGCAGGGATTACGCCGCCGATGGCAACCAAAATATCTCCACGGCCTCGCTTGTTGAGTTCTTCTACAAGTTGAGGTAACAATGTTTTGTGACCTGCCGCAAGAGAACTGAAAGCCGACGATGTGAACGTCATTATCCACCGCATCTTGTGCTGTTTCTTCTGGAGTTTGGAACAATGGTCCGATATCTACGTCAAAGCCCATATCACGAAGGATGTAGCGATAACTGGCACCACGGTCGCGACCGTCTTGGCCCATCTTAGCAATCATGATACGAGGACGACGACCTTCGAGATCTTCGAAGTCATCCGCCATTTGGCGAACTTCCTTGATTACATCATCATCTTCATATTCGCTGGAGTATACGCCGGAAATAGAGCGGATAACAGCTTTATGACGGCCACATACTTTTTCAACAGCAAAGGAAATTTCACCTAAGGATGCACGAGCACGAGCGGCTTCAAGTGCAAGGGCAAGCAAGTTGCCTTCCCCAGATTCTGTAGCATTTGTAATCGCTTCCGAGACAGGATTGAACCTATCTTCGTCACGGTTAGCACGCAATTGTTCGAGACGACGAATTTGCGCTTCCCGTACAGCTGTGTTATCTACGTCGAGGATATCCAATGGATCTTCTTTATCTAGACGGTATTTATTGATACCGATGATTGCTTCACGACCAGAGTCGATACGAGCTTGGCGACGAGCCGCAGCTTCTTCGATACGCATCTTAGGAAGACCTGTCATCAATCGCTTTCGCCATACCACCAAGAGTTCGATTTCTTGAATATGACCCCTAAGCGCGACGAATCAATTCATCAGTCAATGCTTCTACATAGTAGGAACCGCTCCCATGGGTCGATAACTTTACATACTTTAGTTTCATCTTGGATGTAAAGCTGAGTATTACGCGCAATACGCGCAGAGAAGTCCGTAGGTAACGCAATGGCTTCGTCAAGCGCATTTGTATGTAGAGATTGCGTATGGGCCAACGCGGCACCCATCGCTTCCATACATGTACGAGCTACGTTGTTGAATGGATCTTGTTCTGTAAAAGACCAACCAGATGTTTGGCTATGTGTACGAAGTGCCATAGATTTAGGATTTTCAGAACCGAAGCTCTTAATAATCTTAGCCCACAACATACGAGCAGCACGCATTTTCGCAACTTCCATGAAGTAGTTTTTACCGATTGCCCAGAAGAAGGACAAGCGTGGTGCAAATTTATCTACGTGAAGGCCTGCATTTACACCTGTGCGGATGTATTCAAGGCCATCGGCCAATGTGTAACCTAACTCGATATCCGCAGTAGCACCCGCTTCTTGCATATGATAGCCAGAAATGGAGATACTGTTGAACTTAGGCATGTACTGGGATGTATACGCAAAGATATCGCCGATGATGCGCATGGACGTAGCTGGAGGGTAAATATAGGTATTACGTACCATGAACTCTTTCAAGATATCATTTTGGATCGTACCAGCCATAACCTTTTTATCAACGCCTTGTTCTTCACCAGCTAGGATGTAGAACGCCATAACAGGCAATACGGCGCCGTTCATTGTCATGGATACGGACATTTGGTCAAGAGGAATACCGGAAAATAGAATTTCCATATCGAGGATGGAGTCTACCGCAACGCCCGCTTTACCAACGTCGCCCACTACGCGAGCATGGTCGGAGTCATAACCACGGTGTGTGGCAAGGTCAAAGGCGATAGACAAACCTTTTTGGCCCGCTGCCAAGTTACGACGATAGAACGCATTGGATTCTTCCGCAGTGGAGAAACCAGCATACTGACGTACTGTCCAAGGACGAGTTACGTACATTGTGGAATAAGGTCCACGCAAGAATGGAGGTACACCAGCCATATAGTCAAGGTGTGTCATCCCTTCATAATCCATCTCTGTATAGAGAGGTTTTACTTGGATTTGCTCCATTGTTGTATTGTATAAATCTTCAAAGCTTTTTCCTGTTTCTTTTTGAAGTTCAGCAAGCCATGCATCGCGAGATGTCGGTGACTGCGTTCCCAAGCCAAGAGAGGAGAAGTCTGGATTTTTAAACATGAGCTCACATCCCTTTCTTATCTTGTAATGTATTCAAGATTTCGTAACAATTTGCACGAACAGAAATGAAGTCGTCTACGCCAGCTTCACGGTATACAGGCTCAAGGTCCTTAGGCGGCGCCCCTGCCAAGATAACCGTTACATTCGGCATAGTTTCTTTCAATTCTTTCGCTAGTGGCGGTACTAATTCTGGATATGTGTCATCTGTGGAACAGATAACGACAACATCAGCACCACTTTCACGAGCAGCCTTCGCAGCATCAGCCGTAGTTTCATGGCCATCATTTTTAATCACTTCAAAAGCACCTACTTCGAAGAAGCCTGTGGAGAAGTCCGCACGAGGTTTGTGTTGAGGAATTGGGCCCATATTAGCCAAGAATACCTTCACATTATCTTTCGTACGTTGTTTATAGTTTTCAGTGCGCATGCGAAGTGCTTCAAATTGTTCAGTCCAGCGATGAGCCGTAATTGGTTCGATCGTTTCAGAAGAAATATCGCCAGCATCTAAAGACTTACGGATTTGACGGATCGTCAATTTTTGCAACGCACCAAGCTCGATAAGGCCAATCAAAGCGCCAGGCTCTGTGGTACTTGCTTCTAGGGTAGCCTGTGCTTTCACAACTGCATCTGGCTCCGCACCTGCCAAGTATTCCTCAATGTGAGCAACACGTTTTTGACGCAATGTTTCTTGATTTTCTGGTTTAGGATCTAATAGCTCTTCTGTCATGTTCGCATACATGTTGTTACCTACAGCCACATCTCTGCGGTATGCAAGGTTTTTGAAGCGTTCATCAAGAATAGCTTTAACTTGAGCTTGTGGATAGCCTTCTTTCAATGCCGCCACGATGCCGCCTTTAGATTCGATCGTTTGGAACTCAGCCCAGATTTTTTCGCATAATTCAGTAGCCAATGTTTCCACGTACCAAGAACCGCCTACAGGGTCCACCGGTTGACGCAATTCAAATTCAGTTTGCAACATAACTTGGATGTTACGCGCAATACGGCGAGAGAAGTCGTCCGCTTTGCGAATTGGTTGGTCGAATGGGGATACTTCAAGGCTATTCAAACCGCCTACAACGCCAGAGAACGCTTGTGTTGTATTGCGCAACAAGTTTACATATGGGTCGTATACAGTTTTTGTGAAAGCCGATGTTCTGCCGTGTACATGAACAGCACGGTCCTCTTCTTCAGCACCAAAAGCTTCCATGATGCGCGCCCAAAGTACGCGCAATGCACGCAATTTAGCGATTTCCATGAAGAAGTTAGCGCCCATGGAGAAGGTGAACATCATGCTCTTAGCGATGGTGTGTATATCGATGTTCCGTTGTGCTAATTGACGCACGTAGCAAACAGCTGTTGCCAATGCGTAAGCCACTTCCTGTACATCGTTAGCGCCGCCATTAGCGTATACATCGCCAGATACAAGTACTGTTTTAAGCTCTGGAGCTTGTTCTTTAGCCCATACAACAGTATGTGCCATTTCGTCAAAGGCTGTGTCTAAGGAAATATGCAATGCACCGTCTTTAGCCCAAACGCCAACAGGGTCTGCACCAACGAGACCTTTCAAGTCAGCCGTTTGTTTTTTAGAGCCTTTCACAGTAGCTGCCAACATACCGAGCAAGATAGCTGCAGAAGCACCTGTTTCAATGTATAAAGGATTTTCTTTAAGATTGAAACGTTCGATTAATTGTTTGCAGTCATCCATGGTGGACAAGGATGTACCACCAACGCCAACGGATGCGCCTACTTGCACATCTTGATCATGGCGTGTCGCTTCATCAAGTCGGATGTTGTGGATGGTGCCGCCTTTTACAATTTCGTATAAACTTGCATGATTGGCATCTTTAGGTAAGGAATCGTCTACGTACTGGGATACGCCCCAAGACTCTTTAATATAACCACTTGCCTTAGTGCCACGTAGGAACTCGCCTGCCCCAGGATATACACCTTTTGGAATTTTTTCTCCATGCAGTGCAGGTGTGTAAATTGGCTGCAACGTAATACCTTCATAGGTTTTAGTGAACATCTTCTTGTGGAAGTCGCCACCTTTTAACGCCTTTTCAACTTCAGCCTGCCATTGTTCATACGTAGGTTTCTCAAATTCGTCAAAGGATACAGGTGCTAATAGATCGCGTTCTGCGTCCTTCGAAGTCTTTTTGTCAGACATATATGTGCCTCCTTTTCAACTCGAAACCATACCGAGAAACAGCGCACCGTACCTGCGAAATGTTATATCTATGAATCACTCGAGCTTCCCTATACTTGGATCACATCAACCTCAAAGCTGCATCCATTAATTCAATAATTATAAAGCCTGATTCATATGCTAAACAGCCACTTTCAAGGGCAACAAAAAACGTGCCACCCAAAAGTGACACGTAAGGTTTCTTATTGAAAGGTACACCAAAAAACACTGAAACCAGCATACCCCAATCCCCTTCCTATCGCTCGTAGGTACATAACGGTGATTATCAAATAGGCAGTTCTCCTGGCTCGGGCTCATCGCCTCGCTTTCGCCTTCCCAGATTTCTCCAGTGACATGAATGAAAGCAGGCTCGTCCTTACAGTGGCGGGACCGCATCGGCTTGTACCGATTTCTCTATTAAGTCTTGCGACACCTATTCTCTATATTCGTTGTTCTAAGTCCAATATAGTGTAAGATTATGCACAAAGTCAATGAACATAACAGTTAATCATAAGTACCAAATTTTTAGGTTATAACTAAAATTCATATACGATAACCAAAACGCATAATGCTATTTTTAAGTATTCATGAAATGGTTAAAAAGTATACTTACTATTATCACACTATACATGCTATCAGCATGATATAATGATTTTATCAATACGAGGAGGTTACATCATGAATGAAATAAGCAAAAAGGGCTCAGTACGACTTTTACTCTGTTGCTTAATCTGGGGATTACTCCTATATTGGGCACTACTTAATCAAGTCTCTTCCTTTTTCAGTGCTATCGCACCCGCATCATCTGGTCCGGCATTTGGATGTTTTTCCTTGTTATCATCACCGGTCGCCAACAACTACGCATCGATATCCACTATTTACGCACCAACCTTACTCAATTAGGACTATTATTACTGGCTGCTATGCTGATTAGTATCAATTGGTTCACCTATATTTGGGCTGTTACCAACCAACACGTTCTCGATACTAGCCTCGGATACTATATTAATCCACTGCTCAATGTATTGCTAGGTATCGTCATCTATAAAGAAACCTTGCTATGGTCACAAAAATTAAGCATCGCCATCGCCGTGCTAGGCGTATCTATCATGACCTATGAGCTAGGCTCGCTACCGATTGTTTCTATTGTACTAGCCGTAACGTTTAGTCTCTATGGGGCTATCAAAAAACGTCTCACCATCCATCCATTTTCGAGTATTGCGATGGAGGCGTGGCTTATTACACCTATAGCTCTATGGTATGTACTTATAGTAGATACTACATCATGGTCTTTTATTGAAAACATGACCCCCACCGGTCTACTACTCGTTTGTTCAGGCCTTACTACATCCGTACCCCTAATCCTTTTTTCATATGGGGCTCGTTTATTGCCACTTAACGTGTTAGGATTCTTACAATACCTATCTCCAACTATGGGCTTTTTTTCTTGGCTATCTTCTACTTTGGTGAAAGCTTTGGCACACCACAGATGATCGCCTTCGGATGTATATGGATAGCATTAGTATTATTCTCGTTATCAAGCCAAATTACAACACGCATTAGCCTAAAAAGTAAGATATATCCTATATCAACTAAAATAAGGAGGAACTATGAAATTTATATACCCTGCCATAATCCATGATGACGCCGATGGTTTCTGGGCTGAGTTTCCAGACTTAGCATATACAAGTAGTACGGGCGCAACACTAACAGAGCTCGTAACTAATGCTCAAGAAGCAATGGAGCTATATATTTTAGGAGCTTTAGAAGATGGAGAAAGCTTACCTCACCTACATCTATTCGAAACTTACCTTGTACTGGATACAACCTATCCTACGCTAGTACAAACAGATATTGATTTAGCTAAAAATAGTAAGTCCGTAAAGAAAACCTTAACAATTCCAGCATGGCTTAACGATAGAGCACTAGCTAAAGGGATTAATTTTTCTCAGCTTTTACAAGAAGCATTGGTGGAGAAAACAATGTAAATTTATTGCGCGCTACTGGGATTCACCATTAAGCAAAGCCTTTACACCATCAATTACTTAGTAAAATTAGAACTACGGTCCATGCAATGATTGCCAGCGTTAGCAAGCCTACGCAGATCATCCACATGATGGTCACGAAATAGAGCAATAGTTTCAACACATAGAGCACATCAAACCAAATGCTATGTCGGTCCTCTAGCTGCTCCATGTAGGAACTGAGACAGCGCTCTAAATAGGACGGTTTAGTATTAGGATTTAGTTTTTTCCAGTAAAATACTAGATACGGCATCACAAAACAACCTACCAATACGATATAGGTAAGGAAGATTGGTGTTTCTATGTTGTACTGAGTCATAAAACCTGACCAGTCCATGACCATTAATCTGCCTACGTATAAAAAGCCAATCCAATATACGAAGCCTATTAACTTTATAATAAGACGAATGATTTGTTTTACTATCCATTATGACAATCCCATTACTATCAATAATCTAGTCTTTTCGAGTTTTACAAGACTATAATCCTACTAATGTTTTAAATCGCGTATTATTGTGAAAGCGCTCAAAATGGTCTTGTTCTGCTGCCACAGCTTTTACAGATGGATCAATGTTAATTGCTTTTTCAAGCCAATCAAGGGCCTTAGCATCATCCCCTTGGTCTGCATAAATGGTAGCAATGCCATACACAGACCAGGTGTTACTAGGGTCCTTTTCTAATACCTTTTCAAACCATTGTTTAGAGTCGTTTAATTGGCCTTGTAACTTGTACACCATAGCCATGTTGTAATAGTTCGCTACATTATTAGGATCTAAATCATAGGCCTTTTTAGTATCTACTAAACCTTTTAGTAGTATCTCCATTTAAAGCCGTAGCAAAAGCCACGAACCGAATAAGCGTCTGCATTATTTGGATTATCCTTAATAGAAGTTGTTGCCTCCTCGATGGCTTTCGCATAATCACCGGCAGATAAAGCCTGTTTAGCGGCAGTTAAATGGATATCTAGATTAGTCATTTTGCTACTGTCTTGATTGGATGTACTAGAACTCTTAGTATTATTTTTCTGTATTACTATTATTTGTATTCTGATTTAATCCACAACCACTAATAAATATAAGTAATGCAAATATAGGCAAAAATTCTTCTCATATTATATATTCCATTCTTAAATAATCTCCAAGATGCATATCATAATGATATAGAAAAGGACGAGCTACCACTCGTCCTGTTATATTGTAGTAATTTCTACACTCTACTACCTACGTATAGTATATCATACTTAATAGAAAAATAAACCCTAAGAGATAATACTAGAATCTTATTCAAGTATTATTATTTTTTTAGCTTTAGAGCAACGGTCTAATAAGAATGCAACGCCTACGAATGGGATGCCACCATTTTCACCAAGGCCAATTTCACATGTGGAACTGGAGCTTACGCCTAGTGTTGCACCGTATTCAGCAATTTCACCAGCAAGGTCTTTTGTGGCAGATTTGTTAAGTTCTGGTGTGAAGAAACCTTTTTGACCAGCAAAGCCATCGCATGCGAAAGACTTGATATTGAATACATGGTCTGTGCAGAGGCGCGCCAAGTCTTCAATATATTGAGATTTGTTCAACGATTTAATCTTACATTGTTTGTGTACGATAACTCGTTCATCGCATTTTTCAATATCGAGATGCGGCACAACATATTTGCACAAGAATTCAGAAATATCGTTAATTTCTAAGTCTGGCATATGTTTGAAAGCATGGTTGAAGCATGCACTATGGTCGATTACAATTGGGTATTTACCATTTTGAGATGCTTTCATCAATGCATCGTGCAAGTCTTTTACAGCCCGTTCATGAACGTCGTCGTAGTTTTCAAAGCTCAAGCCGCAGCAGAGGTTTTCGATATGTTGTGGGTAAATAATATCAATATGAGCCTTGTTGCAGAGGCTTTCCACGACTTGTTGTAAGCTGCGATCATCGTCATAACCTTGGTTAGGTTTGAAGGCACGGTTCGCACAAGTACTGAAGTATACAACCTTTTCAAAGTTAGTTGGTTTAATGCGATTTCTCAATCTATAGTGGTTAGCCTTAGGCGTTGTTTTAGGTAAGTACGGTGTAATACCTGTTACGCCATGTAAACCGTCGGTAATCTTAGAAATTGCTTTTTGCGTAATGATGGAGCCAGCAATGCCTTCAAGGCTTACGCCGGCGCGAGCCATTTGAAGGGTTGTGGAGAAGTTGTCGTAAATCTTCTTAGCCAATTCTGGTGCAGGTGGATCGATGCGGCGCATGGACAATGCGATTTGAGCAGTGTCGATGCTAAGTGGGCAAAGATCTTTACACATAGAGCAGGCTGCACAAGTTTCCACACCGTAGTATTCGTAGCCCTTTCTGAGCTCAGATGCCAATGTGAAGTTACCTTCATTTTCAAGGCGTTTCGTTTCGCGCAACAACGCAATACGTTGACGTGGCGTCAATGTTAAATTACGGCTTGGACAATGTTTTTCACAGAAACCGCATTCCATACAGATTGTGAAAGCATCATCGATAGCGCATTGCGCCTTAAGGTTTTTCTTGTACACATCTGGATCATCGGTGATGATTACATCAGGATTCAAGATGCGAGTAGGGTCAAAGATGGCTTTGATGCGACGATTGATTTCGTACGCTTTTTTGCCCCATTCCATTTCAACGAATGGCGCTACCATGCGGCCTGTACCATGTTCAGCTTTCAAAGAGCCACCGAAACCAGATACGCGCTCAGACATTTCTTTTACTAAATCGCCGAAGTTCTTAGTATCTTTAGGGTCGCTGAAATCAGGTGTGATATTAAAGTGAACATTACCCGACAGAGCATGACCAAAGATAACACCACCGTCTACGAAATCGTATTTATGGAACAATTCCGTAATCATTTCGATGCCCTTAGTGAAGTCTTCAATTTGAAGCAAACGTCCTCTGTAATAACAGTGGTGCCTTTTTCTACGTTGACCACCTACGATTGGTAAAGATACTCTTACGGATAGCCCACCAAGAATCGTATTCCTTAGGGTCTTGAGAGTAAAGACTAGGATAGCTGTAGGGATATCTTTCAATTGGTCTTTAATGAAAGCCAAGTTTTGATCTACCGTTTCTTTCGTGTAGCTTTCAGTTTTGGAACAAGATGGCACTTTGTACCTTCAGGCACCTCACGAACGAATTCAGGTACGTTTTCAAGGCTTTGAACGGCGCGCAAGGACCGATAGTCCATCATTTCTGCGGCGATAACCTTTTCACGGCCCATATTAGCGAGCGCTACAACCGCAAGAGATGCATCGTTCAATGTTTTGAAGAACATGAGGCCGCAGCCTTTATTAGGCACGTCTTCAACCGTGTTGTACACCACTTCAGATACGAAGCCCAATGTACCTTCAGAGCCGATGAACAAATGGTTGATGATGTCAATAATATCTTCAAAATCAACGAGGGAGTTCAAGCCGTAACCTGTTGTATTTTTAATTTTATATTTGTGATGAATCAAATGCGTCAATTCTTCGTCAGCCAAGATTTCTTTGCGCAATTGCAAGAGATCTTCTACCATTTGAGGTTTTTCTTTGAGGAATTGATCGATACTTTTTTGGTCGGACGTATCAAGAATAGAGCCGTCCAATAAAACGACGCGAATAGAGCGAATTGTTTTATACGAGTTCTGCGCCGTACCACAGCACATACCAGAGGAGTTATTATTCAAAAATACCGCCTACTAATGCTGTGGCAAGCGTTGCAGGATCTGGACCAATTTTACGATTGTACGGTTTCAATAAATCGTTCGCGTCAGAACCGATAACACCGCACTCACATTTTAAGGCTTTTGCCATCGTCGATAACTTCCATTTTTTTGAAGCCATCATTACATACGATGAGCACGTCTTCACTGGAGCACTGACCAGACAACGAAGAACCAGCCGCACGGAATGTAAATGGTGTGCCGCATTGTTGGCACAAACGAATAAGGCGTCTTACTTCGCGTTCGTCCTCAGCTTTTACAACAACCTTTGGTAAATAGCTATAGCAGGACGCATCAACGCCATATGCATAACGACGTAAATGATCGGTATACACGCGACCTTTACAAATCTCTTTTGCCTCCTTGGCAAAACGTTCATAATCTCTAATAAGCGTACTCACTTGTATTTCCTCCCATCCTCTCATAAGGAATATGTGTTACTTTTAGTATACGCCGTTCTCATTCTCACTACTATAATTATGCATAAATTATATGTCTTCTAATAAAAATCGATATGCATCGCTTTTTATTTCTTTACTTGAAAAGTGCATCTCAATGGCATTATCATGTACTCATTTCTTCACATATCTAATCAAGAATCCTTTATTTATTAAGGATTAATCGATATATTTTATAGATATATACGAAAACCCTAGATAAACTATGATTTATACTGCATATAATTCTATAGGAAATAGATTACAAAGCTCATGCATAAAACCATTATGATTTACTAATTTTAATTTTTTTCCGTTCTCAATTACAAAGTCCTATGACTTTTGGTTATACCCTTTTAAAAAGCGTCGGAAATTTTCAAAAAGCCCTCTAGTGATATAACTCTTACGAGCTACCACCAGAGGGCTTTTTATTAAACTATGCTTATTAAAGATACAAAAACCTTATCCTAGAATCCCCGATTTAAGGATGAGTCGTACAGCCAACACAAACACGGCTACGCTCATAAGGGCAAGGATTGCTTTTGCCTTGAGGCGTTTGGCAATGCGCGCACCAGCTTGAGCCCCCAAAGATGGCTCCAATACTAGTAGGAATAGCAATGCTAAAGACGATATGATTCTCTATTAAATGTAATAACACCAACCGTAGTAGATACGGCGAGAATGGATTGGCTAGTGGCCGTCGCCATATGCGTAGGGAAGCCCATTAAATAAATCAAGGCCGGTACGTGAATCAGCCCGCCGCCAATGCCAAAGATACTGGAAATAAAACCTACAACGATGCTAATGCTAATACCAACGGGCTTGCTATAGGTTAGCTGATCCAAGGTAAGGGATTCTTCCTTGCGCTCTCCTTTGCGGAAGTTCTTGAAACCAATCAAGAAGGAGGCACAGAGCATAAAGCAACCAAAGGCAAACATAAAGCCTTTACCAGAGAACCACCCCGACATTTGAGCCCCTAAAATAGCCCCTGGGAAGGTAGCAACACTAAAGACGAGAGCCGCACTGATATATACTTTTTTTCTGTTTAAGATACGCTATAGATCCAGAGATAGCATTACACATAACAGAAAAAGAGTGACGTCCCTACAATCATAGACGGAGACCATTCAGGGAACCAGTACATAAAAAGAGGTACAAATATAATGCCTCCACCAGCACCAATGATAGTGCCCAGCATTGCCGCTAAAAAGCCAACTATGGTAAAGAATATATAGAATAATACTATGTTATCTAACATGACAAGCCCTCCCTTTAATTAGACTGGAAGAATGCTTTTGCATCTTTCAATCGACCTCGTTCACACGAAACTTGTAGTTCATCACCTGGTTCAAGTTTCACATCCCCAAGAGGTACAATGTAGGTACCATTTCGGCGAATACTTACGATTAACGTACCATCTGGCAATGCCAAGTCTTGTAACTGCACCTCTGTATAGTTTGCCACAACGGGTACCTTCGTTTGGAAGAAGGTTTGCACTGATTCTAACTGGCTTTGACCGGTCATAGCTTGCAATAAGGAATCGTAAATCGGTGGCTCTTTTAAAAGATCTGCCACAAGATAGGCCACCAATGTAACGGTACCGATAGCGTAAATATTAGAAAAACTATTCGTCATTTCAAGAACGAGTAGAATCGCCAAAATCGGGGTTCGCATAGCAGCTGCTAGCATACCACCCATGGCACAAATGACGAATTGAGGTACAAAATCAGGAGAAATGAGACCTAACGTTGAAAGTACGCTTTCACAAAAGGCACCTGCTGATGCACCAATAACAAGCATGGGCAAAAAGATGCCTCCTTGAGCACCACTGCCATAACAGAAGGTAGTGAGCAAAATCTTGCCTAGTACGATGCCCGCTAAGAGCAACACACCATGAGGCTGAAAGGCGAGCTGACCTACGAGATCATTGCCCCCACCCAAAAGAAGTTGCGAGTCATAGCCGATAACAGCAACAGTTACAAAGGTAAGAGCTAGTTTCAAGAATCGAGAGCATTTTGAGCCAATCAAAGAACCTCTTGAATGCAAAAATCATGCGACAGAAGAGTACTCCGCATAGGGCCCATGATAACGCCGACCATAAGCAGTACAGGAAAGTACTCAAGAGGAACCCCTGAGGTTACCGAAAATCCAAGAGCTGGGTCGAGACCAAAGATACTAACTGTAATATAGTTAGAAATCAATGTGGCCACAAAGGTTGGCACAACGAGGTACGGATAAAAGCTTTTATGAACCTCTTCAAAAACGAACATCGCCCCCGATACGGGCGCGCTAAAGGCAGCCGTCAAGCCTGCTGCAGCACCGGCAGAGGTCAAAATACGCTGCTCCCGTAGACCAGAATTCATCCAGTACGATACGATTTTTCCCTGCAGAACCACCGATCTGCTACGGCTGGTCCTTCGCGACCTACAGAAAAGCCAGCAAATCCAGTCAGTACGCCACCAATCATCTTAGATACAAGCGTTCGATAAGGCTTCATATCAAAGAGGCCTAGCATTTCCCCTTCGATTTGAGGAATACCAGAACCGCCGGACAAGGGTGCCCAAGCCAGTAATCGATCTATGATAAAGGCAAAAACAACCATTGCTACAAGCCATCCTATGGCCCATTCCAAGGTAATACCGTCCATCAAATGCCAACGAATATGTTCAGATTCAAGGATTAAAAAACGATATGTAGCCCCGCAAAAACCTGCCACAACACCCACGACAGCGCCCTTTGCGATGAGCTCCGTTAAGAGCACACGATTCATTGACATATCTGCCAAGGTAGAACTGCGCTTATTAAATTTCCATAATTTCCTACAATTCCCTCCTCAGCATATATAACGACCATGCACCTATTCAGAGATTACTATCATAGCTATTCATTGTAATGTTAGTAGTAATACATCAACGGATTAGCTAGCCTAACCACTATTTAACTATTGTCTAACAGTTATCTATTCATATCTTTAGTATACTTATGTAAATTATGATTTTCAAGAAATGATTCAACTGAAAACTATAGACACCACAAAACAAAACTAGACATCTCTACAGCAAAAGAGATGTCTAGTCTTGTTTAGCAAGTGTTTATAGCTGTTGTCTTTACATAAGCGGAGGCATGCGAGCTGTGTAAAGACTCTAAAGATGCTGCGCTTTTACAAACATGTTGAGTTTAACATCATTTAGACTACTGAGGAATATGAAGCTTATTGGTTGTTAGTATATAGATTCATAGATGCCAATGATTTCTTCTAAGGATGCATCACGTGGGTTACCAGGTGTACATGCATCGTTGAAAGCAGATTCAGCGAGGAATGGAATGTCTTCCCGTTTTACGCCTGCTTCGCTAAGAGATTTAGGAATACCTACGTCATCAGCTAATTTTTGAATTACGTCGATAGCCGCTTGACGATAGGTTGCTTCATCCATAGCGTCTACATTAGGAACGCCCATAACGCGAGCGATTTCACGATATTTTTTTCGCCTGTTGCAGGAGCATTGAATTTCAATACTGCTGTTAAAAGCATGGCACAAGCCTTGCCATGAGGGATATCGTATACAGCACTCAATGGATGCGCCATGGAGTGAACGATACCGAGGCCAACGTTAGAGAAGCCCATGCCCGCAATGTATTGACCTAAGGACATAGCTTCGCGGCCTGCATAATCGCCAGCTACAGCACTGCGCAAGGAACGACCGATGATTTCAATAGCTTTCAAATGAAGCATATCAGTAAGTTCCCACGCACCTTTTGTGATATACCCTTCTACAGCATGCACGAGAGCATCCATGCCTGTTGCCGCACAAAGGCCTGTCGGCATAGACGCGGACATATCAGGATCTACGATAGCTACGATTGGGATGTCATGAGGGTCAACGCAAACGAATTTGCGATTCTTTTCAACGTCTGTAATAACGTAATTGATGGTAACCTCTGCAGCCGTACCAGATGTAGTTGTAACAGCGATGATTGGCAAGCAAGGGTTCTTAGTAGGTGCTAAACCTTCAAGGCTGCGCACATCGGCGAACTCAGGGTTCGTAATAATAGTAGCAATCGCCTTACTTGTATCGATTGGGCTACCGCCACCAACAGCAACGATAACATCGGCGCCAGCTGCTTTACAAGCATCAACACCAGCGGTTACGTTTTCGATCGTAGGATTTGGTTTAATGCCGTCATAGATTTCATAATCGATGCCTGCCGCATCAAGTAAATCTGTTACCTTAGTAGCCACTTTAAATTCAAATAAATCTGGCGTAGATGTAACGAGGGCTTTTTTGAAATGGCGATTCTTAATTTCATTCACAATCTCCTGAATCGCCCCTTGTCCAAAATAGGACGTACCGTTCAACATAATTCTGCGAGCCATATACTTCACTCCTAACAAAACAAACTATACAATAAAAATAAACCGACAGAGAATCACTTTACTTATTAATTCTCTATCGGTTTATTAAAATCCTTGATAGCTCGTTATGTATACACTATATATTTTTATACAGAATGTAGAGTATAAATTTAGCACACCTTAGCGTGTAAACTTACTTCAATGTAGGCTATAAATATATCTCCCTTACATACCTCTACTCATTTTCATAAGCAAGATTCGTTTCACAGATTCATCGAGTCTCTCTTTAGAGATACGACCGTCTTTCACAGCTTTCATCAGGCCATTGTAAGCCTCTTGCATGTGTTCGTATTCGTGGCATACGAGCAAGATATCGCTGCCGGCGAGGATGGATTGCACCGCCATATCATCGAAGGTGTAATGTTTCGCGAGGGCACCCATGTCCATATCGTCCGTTACGACCACGCCGTTATAGCCCATATCCTTGCGCAACCAGTCCGTAATAATGGCCTTAGACAAGCTAGATGGATGGTCTGGATCGATTTGTGGGTACATTGCGTGAGACACCATGATTGTATATGTATTCGGTTTGGACTGCTTAATGAGGTCTACGAACACCTTTGTGTCCTCTGAAAGCAGCGTTTCTTTAGATACAGGAACGATACTTGTGTCTGCGTGCAAGTCTACGTCAGTCTTACCGATGCCTGGGAAGTGTTTATAGGAATACCACAGGCCCGCTTCGTCGTAAGATTTACCAACAGCACTAGCATAGCGAACCACTTCATCAGGGTTCAGTACTATAGAGAGCGGCCATAGGTTAATCCTAAGTCCGCTACAGGAGCAAAATTAATATTAAAAGCCTAACTCTTTTAACTCAGTGCCTACCCTCTTTCGCCAAAGCTGCAGCTTGCTCTACAGGCTCCTTACCTACCTCTTCCGCAGGGGGAACCTTGATGAGCTTATCATCCATGCGCGCTACGGCACCACCCTCTTGGTCGATGCCGAGGAACAATGGTGTTAAGCCCGCGCTTTTACCGGCCTTGTTAATATCTGTAATGAGCGTCTTAACCCTGATCCTTGGATTCCATGTTACGGTCGAACAAGATAATGCCGCCCACCCGGTACTCGTTGAGCATGAATTTAGCATCATCGTTCGAGGACTTGCCGTGAATACCGATCATCATCAATTGACCAACCTTGTCCGCATCGGACATATTAGCCACTAATTTATCTACCTTTTGCTCTGGTGAAAGCTCGCTCTGTGCTACGGATTCATAGGTCACAGGCTCAGCCTTTGAAGTAAATGGATTATGTAAACCGCAACCCGTGGTGATCGCTAAGGCGCCAATCATCGTAGCTGCTACAAAACGTCGAAACATATATACCTCCAAAAATCTCTAAAAAGTATTATGTATAGTATATCAAATAATCAGCCCCAACAAACTAAGATATTTAGTTTCCCCATAATACTAAATACTATGAATAGTACGATATGCTATCACATCCATCAACACAAATTCTAGTTAATACTGCAAAATAATAGGTTATAACGAAAAAAAGACTATTACCCAAAACCCTACGTATACCGTATTGGTTCAGTAATAGTCTTTATATGAGTTAATGTTTAAGTTAACGTTTGAGTTAACTGTTTCAGTTAAATAGTTAACTTAAATTTTGCCTTGCTCTTTCATTTCTGCTAAGAGCTTTTACGATGCGAGGGCCACAGCCTTTACCACCGCAAGCACCTGTGCCAGCACGAGTTGCTTCTTTTTACCTCAGGAAATGTATGAGCACCATTCAAAATGGCTTCTTTAATCGTTTTACGTGTAATGCTACGGCATGTACACACCTTTGTAAGCTTGTCCAGAATAGCCTCTGGCACTTGATTATCTTCAAAATTCATATGTAATTCCTCATCTATTCACTCTGAATATCTATATACTGTATCGATTTTAATATATCGAAAATTTACGATTTCGTACTTAGTATATCATATTTTACGAATTATATCGATACTTTTTAATATAGTGAAGAATCTAACATAAAATTTAAAAGATAGCACTTGCCATAAAACGTTTATTATATGGTAAAAGCTACATAGTGTTACCATGTAGCTTTTACCATATTAGCCTTACGCTAAATCCCTATAAAATAATGCTCACAATGCGTTCAAAGAATTGCAAAAATAGTTTTGTTGTAATGGAATGAAGATCTTACTTGCAATTGGTGTATTAAGCACTAAGATAAGTACAATCAAGCTGACAAAACTTAACCGTTCCAATGTAAATTGCAAGTCTCTAGGCAACAAGCTTGTAATAATGCGACTACCATCAAGTGGTGGTATGGGCATCATGTTGAGAATGGCAAAGTTAATATTATATACAACAATCAGTGTCAGTACTAACTCTAATGAGTCATTTGTCATCAAGCCGTAGCTTCCAAGAAAAACGTAGTGCTAAGTAGCCTAAAAAGGCCATCAACACATTAGACGCCGGTCCCGCAATAGATACTAAAGGTATAGTCTGTGCGAGGATCGCGGAAGTTAGACGTATCAACCATTACAGGCTTAGCCCATCCAAACCCACCGATAAGGAAGGCTATAGAGCCGATTAAATCAAGGTGTGCCACGGGATTTAAAGTCAAGCGGCCCATGGAGCGCGGCGTAGAGTCGCCGAGCATATCTGCTACCTTGGCATGAGCAAATTCATGCCCTGCAGCTGCAATGATAAGCGCTGGAATAGACGCTAAAATCATTGTTAAACTAATACCAGAAAATAACATAAAACTCCTTTATTGTTTCGCTTCCCATGCGGTGTAGCCGTCTTGAATGCAACGAAGGGCATTCAAGGTACGCGGATAGCCGATGTACGGCACGCATTGGGATGCGATATTAATCAAATATTGTTTGCTGTTCCCTACGTTCAAGTTGCCTTCTACGTGAGCCTTCAGCTGAGGTTCACAGCCACCTTGAGCGGCCAAGAAGCAGAAGGTAATCATTTCGCGATGAGCTACGCTAAGGCCTTTGCGAGTATAGTAATCACCAAACATATTGGCAAGCCACTTCTTGATGTGACGTGTGTATCCTCAGGACCTTCTTGATAGGAATTGCGCACAGCTTCACCAAAGATTTCCACTTGTTTTTCCACGCCTTTTTCAAGACGAGATTCACCAGTGATCGTGCTTCGAGATGGATCAGTAATGGTTTCTCCACGATAGTCAAAAATCTTGTTCGTCACCTTAAAGAATGGGCGCACACGACCAATACCAAGATATGGTACCGCCTGATAAATGAGCTCCACCACTTCGTCAGGAATCAACCCAAAGTTGAGTGCTGCTGGTAGCATCAATGCATATTCATCAACAGCAGAGGCACCAACTAAGGTAGCAAGAATAGCCAAGAAGCGATCCTTTGCAGGCACATTGCGGCCTTCTTCAGTGATGACTTCATCGAATGCAAAATTATCAAACAAAACTTCAAACTCAGGATCAATATAACCTGCTGGGGCTGCAATATCAGGGAACATGCGCTCCGTATAGGCTTGAGCAAATTCAGATTTAGACATAGAAAAACCTCCATAAACAACACTGGTGAAAGCCCAAAAGGAGCTTTCACCAGCAATAGTTATGTAATTATTACGGCATGCGCCACTAAATTATAACGCTGGGAAAGAGAAGTCAGTGCCGTATACTTCTTTCCAAGCAGCCATGAACATATTGAATTCGTTGCTACCAGGTTGGAGTTGATATACTTGACCATCTGGGGAGAAACGATATACAGTATGCAAGCTTGGGTGTACAAGATATTTGAACAATGTAGCTTCACCGTATTGGTTATTATGCATGTTAATTACATTAATACCGAATACATAGTTACGGCTGCTGTCGATACCTTTGAACTCAGATGCTTTATCGAAGAAATACGTTTCTGTACCATTTTGCACTGTTTTGGAACCTCTGGGTAGTTAGCCAAACCATTCCAGTTTGCTGCGTTTGCAACGCCACCTACTAATAATGTACCTGCTAATACAAATGCACCTAATAAATTTTTATTCATAATGCGCTCCTTTATGCCACGAAGGCCACTCACAATTAGGTCATACTCTCACATGACCTCTGTACAATACGCTATATGTATAGTATATCACATATTTTAATAAAATATAGGATATCTTCGGTTACAGAATGAATGCATATGAGGTTCTAAAAATTAGCCTTTAAAAGTCTGTGCCGTTTTTATTATTGGCGTTATCGATTGCTTGTAATAATTTATTAAGCAACTGACGCAGTTGACGCGTTTCTTCTACGTCGAAAATCGGACCTGCAGCTTCAGACAAGCGGCGCGGTATATGAACAGCTTCGTCACGTAATGCTTTACCAGTATCAGTAAGGGTTACCATAACTACCCGTTCATCTTGACGACTGCGTTTACGCTTCAAGAATGCTTTTGCTTCTAATTTCTTTAAAAGCGGTGTTAACGTACCAGAATCAAGGCGCAATACTTGGCCTAATTCTTTAACAGACAAGTCACCATATTCCCACAATGCCATCATTACGATGTATTGAGTATATGTCAAATTCAAAGGATCTAAGTGACTACGATATGCATTAACAATCTCCTTCGCCACTACATAAAGTGGGAAGCTCAATTGATTTTCTAATTTTAAGTATTCCACATCAGGAACATCTTGTTTGTGCTTATATCCTTCGAGCACGCCAATTTCTGCCATATTCTACCTCCATATGCACACAATTATCTACTAATTAATTGTACACAATTTTCCGGTAAGCAGTCAACGTTAATTCCCTACTTTTGGACAGATATTTTTAAATTTGTCAATTAATTAATATTTTTTCTTTATTCGTTAATAATTGCCAATTTCTATAGAATTTATGCCCAAAAATCTTACCATAAAACTGTGAATCTAGTTATAAATTTTTGATATTAGACCTCTATGTTACACGCTTTCATCGCTACTTCAAGTCGCTTTTGCATGGTCTAATTCTATAATAAGCTATATAGATTTAAAACTTTGTAACTACTCACGTATGAGTACTCAACAAAATCAAAAGTTAAAAATATAATTTTATACAATTATTGTTGTAAACTCTATATCTATTTTTTTGTCAATATACTTGCTTTAATTAGCTAGTTAGTAAAATGTAGCCTCTTCTAGGTTCGTCCTTGTAGTATAATAAAAGAAACTCTATATCAAATCTCATTTGTCATAGGAGGCCCTCATGAATACCTTAGAATGTATCAAAACTCGTCATAGTACGCGTAAGTTTAAAGCTGATCAATTATCTCGAGAGCTCATCGATCAAGTGCTCGACGCTGGTCGCCGTGCTCCCTCTGGTGGCATACACAATTAACATTTCATGGTTATCACGAACCAAGATGTACTCAATGAATTAGTAACACTCGTTCAAGAAGAATACGGCAAAATGCCGATTACAGAAAACACCTTACCATACATGGTGAATATCATTAAAATGTCCGCTGAAGGCAAGTTTGTATTTAACTATGGAGCGCCTGTACTCATTATATTGGCTAGCAAACCAAGTTATGCCAACAACTTTGCTGACGTGTCATGTGCGATGCAAAACATGATGCTCGCTTGCAACGAACTAGAACTTGGTAGCTGTTGGGTTAACCAACCGCCATCTTCAAGATAACGAACGCATTCAAGCTAAAATGCGTGAACTAGGCCTTGGAGAAGATGAAAAAGTTTACGCCAGCTTGGCTATCGGCTATCCAGATTTGCCAAACGGCCTTAACCGCCGTGAAATCGAGCCAAAAGGCTACAAAGTGACATATGTAGATTAATGTAACATCAATAGCTTCGCATATACACAATAAAGCAAAATAAAAGCGCTATCAATTCCACTACTCATGCAGAGTTGTTATCAGAATTGATAGCGCTATTTCTAATTACTATATTACTTTTCTAATTTACGCGACTCACGTTAATGTATATGAGTCATTGTAATTTACGCAACGCACAAAGAGCCGTCTAATACTTTTCAGATTATACACGAGACCAAGTCGCACCAAACCATGTAAGGCAACCGCCGTTACAGGATTAATGGAACCGAACACACCAGCACCGATGATCCCATATGGAATAGAACAGACACGATGAGCAGGCCCCAAATGACACTGTTTTGCCTCTTTTGAAAGCTCTGCCGTCGGGGAATTATTATCCACAAGAGATCCCATCATGAGCGCCACGAGAATGAGCTCCAAAGAACACGGGCAAAGCACTAATAACAAGGTCGCCGTATGCATGAAATCACCAGTTAATGCAAAGGATCCCATGGACAGCAACATAACGACTACGACGATAACCGATGAATAGTTATTGATACCCTGACGCAATGCTACAAGCTGTGTTGGCATAGTCGGTAACATATCAACATCCAAGGTGTAATGCGTCTCACCTGTAATGAGCTGCTCCAAGAAGAAGCCAGCGTGCACCATGATACCCACATAAGCCGCTGTATGATAATCACCAACGGCGATGAGCGCTACCATAGCTACAACAATAAGAAAATTAGCGTGAATCTCTAAATTATCCCAAATGCTCTGCACACTATTAATCAGCAATGGCAACCCGCAAACGATAACAGTGACCCAAGCCAAATCAATGACTGGATACAAAGGCTCTGTGATTAAATCTAATAGTATAAACAAAATACCTAGCGCCAAAATGCCACCTTGCGTACGCAACGACACCTGCGCTACTAATGATTGTAAAAGCTTCATAAATACCTCTCTAGGTACTAGAACCGGCCAAACTCGGTCCGTAAAGAAATACAAAAACAAAACAATACCCATAGGGGTATATCTACAGTACAAATATTATACATAAAAATACGTAATAAATACAAATTAGAATTATTGATAAGTAAGAACGCTTTATTGAAGATTTAAATTTCTTTATTAGACGTAGAAAGAACAGATCCCCTAAAAACGACTTAGCCTCGCTTTGGAGGCTTTTTAGGGACCCTGTTCTTTCGGTTACTGATATGAAATTAGAGCTTCAACGCCTCAATCCATTCTGCTTCTTTAAAAGCCAACGAGAACTTTGTCTTTTAGAACCAAGATAGGACGTTTTACTAACATGCCATTAGATGCTAATAAAGCTACTTTTTCTTCTTCGCTAAGGTTTGGCAATTTATCCTTTAATTGTTGTTCACGGTGAGATCATACCAGATGTATTAGAATGCTTTCAAATCCTTGCCAGATTGTGGATACCAAGCAGCGATTTCCTCAGCTGTAGGATTTTTCAGCTTTTAATATCACGAGCAGTGTACTTAACTTTATGATCATCTAAGAATTTCTTTTGCTTTTTGCATGTTGTGCATTTAGGGTATTCAACGAATAGCATAGGTTCTCCTTATATCAATATTCAATATTATAACAACTTACTTATATATTAAGTATACCAAATATATCGAAAATTATCAATATCTTATTGGCAATCTACAGGTTCTAATGCTTCACAATGCTTAATAGATGCTAGCGCTTCTTCCATACCTGCACTAAGTTTTGCCGTTCGTAAATCAACATCCATCTGCAAACGTAAAAAATAACCTTCTGAAACGCCAAAATATTTTGCCAGACGCAAAGATGTATCTGCAGAAATAGACCGTGTGCCATTCAGAATTTCTTGGACTCGTGAGACAGGCACATGTATATCCTTAGCTAATCTATACGCAGATAACCCTAATGGCTCCATAAACTCTTCCTTCAATATTTCACTAATGGTAGGTGTCGAAATAAACTTATCCATATATATTCCCTCTCTATCAATGATAATCTATAATTTCTACATCATAAAAAAACTATTAATGTCTTTTACTTTTTAAAACATAGCCTATACTGGCTATTAATTCGTAAACTATACTGACCAAAGCGATCTCCTTGGAGCAATTCCAATCGGTTTTCCCAGTGTCCAACGTAAATCTTGTAATGAGTCAGCATTATCAAGCAGCATTAATTTACGAAGTGCCAAACGTTGTATAAACGGGAGAAAATCGTTTAGAAAAACTTTGATGGTAAATCTTTTCTGTTTCCTTATCCTTAAATCCGATAATCATAGAATCTCTCCTTTGATTATACCTGTTAAACAGGTATAATTCAACAATATATACCTGAATAACAGGCATATTGAACATTAAAATGATTCTGCATGCCATTTCGGTAAAAGATTTCTAGATAATACCAGTCAACTCCTACTGTGACAGTGACTCTATTGGTCACCTATTTCGGAACGTAAAAAGATCTATATCTATCAACTTACTTGAATTGAAGAATATCATCAACTTGATTAAGTTGAGAAATATCATGAGTTAATTTTATTACGAAAATAATTTTTAGAAAGATAAAAGACCTATATCCTCCACCGTTTCATGTACAAGGTGTACATCAAAAAGTTTAGAGGATATAGGGTTTCTTATAATGATATTTGTAGTACTATTTACAGCAAGAATGTTAGGCCCATAGCCACGAAGATAGCTGGCAAGAGGTTAGCGATACGTATTTTACCAGGCCAGATGAGGTCGATACCGACGCAGAAAATTAGGATGGATCCCACGTAGGACAGGTTATCGATAGCACTTGGTGTCATCAACGGTGCTGCAAATGTGCCATAGCAGTGATAATCCATTGGGTGATCCCTACAGGAATAAAGGAGAACAGCGCCCCTTTGCCCATGGAGGATACCATAACCATAACGATGATACCGTCGAGGATGCCTTTTAGTAATAGCGTCTGGTAATTACCAGTAAGACCATCTTGAATGGAACCGAGTACGCCCATAGCACCTACGGTAAAGGTAAGAGATGCTGTAATGAAAGCATGGGTAAACTTTGGATCACCAGCGTTACCTGTGCGAGCTTTCACCCAGTCACCAAATACAGTAATCCAACGATTAAGGTCGATGACCTCACCAATAATGGCCCCAACCACCATGCTAATAATCATCAGCATAGGTCCCGTCGTTTGCAGCGTACCGTTCACGATAACGAGCATATACTGCATGGCGCCACTCATCCCCAAGGAGTAGCACGATGATGCCGCTCACCACCATGAGCGTCTGTTTTAAATTTTCTTTCATAAACCGACCAAATGCGAGTCCGCAAAGGCTGCCGGCTATAATAAGGCCAATGTTAATGGCCGTTCCCAAACCAATCATATATTTTCCTTCTTTAATTGTGAAAGTAACTGTGTTAAATCATGTTTAGTATAGCAACTACATCGAAATAAATCAATTCGCATGATATGCAACTCAAATGAATACAAAAAGCCTCTATCCACTTAAGGACAGAGGCTTTATGCAGATTTATAGCGTTTGAGAGAGAAGATTATGAGAGTTCCGCTTTGGAGAGAATGTGTTTGTATATAAAGCGGACTGACATATGATGAGTCGCTATCACCTCATCGACTTTAGTGTACACCCGACTCTATAGAATAACAAATTCACCTTTGTAACATCTACTATGCACGAAAATTATTGTTAACTTATAATACAGCAATTAATGTGCTATCACCCTTCTTCATCGGCAGGTAGTCGCACTATATCTGCACTTTGATTGATCTCATCAAAGCAAGGACAGTCTTTACCGTGATCGTTGATAAGACCGCTAGCTTGAAGATGCGAATAGATGGTAACAGGTCCCACAAACTTGAAGCCCCTCTTCTTTAGGTCTTTGCTAATGCGCGTAGATAGGCCGTTCTTAGCTGGGTACCTGCCCTTCAGGATGATTTTCATAGATAATTGTCTTGTTATCTGTGAAAGCCCAAATATAATTGCAGAACGAACCAAATTCAGATTGAATACGTTTAAAAGCGGAAGCATTACTTATAATTGCTGCGATTTTAGGACGAGATTTGAGCATCCCCTCGGTTTGCAGAATCCGGTCAATGTCGCTTTCACCATAAGAAGAGACCGCCTCAATATCAAAGTTATCAAAGCAGCCTCGAATGATGTCGCGTTTATTTAAAATAGTAAGCCAGCTAAGGCCACATTGGAGGCTTTCAAGACAAAGATGTTCAAATTGAAGCCTATCATCATGAATTGGTCGGCCCCACTCATGATCGTGATACGCCTGATACAAAGGTGTCGTCGGCCATTCACAAGTAATCTTATTCATTATACACCTCCATGGGCCCATACGAGGACGTCATACATGAGCGCCACCACGAGGCCCATCACAAGATGTCCGCCTACGTAAAATGGCACGAGATAATAGATGAATAACAATAGAGAATGCAAGGTTTTGCGGAGCCATACAATCGGTGTAGACGTACCGCCACCCACCTTGCCGTCGAGCCAATTATGGACGATGTAAATCGGCGTACCCAAACGATGAATCCAATTTGGTACGCGCACTCTAGGATTTAAGCCAGGGCAATAGAAAATCACTAGCGGCAAAGCCACCGCATCAAGGATGAGCAAGACGGTTAACATCAACGCAAACCAGTCAACTTCGCCTTCCCACGTGAGAGGATGTGCCACAAAACGAGCACCCCACAAATAGGCTTTGTATACGATATACGGTTCTAATAGCCATAATAAGGGCTTCACTACACTCATGGGACTACCTACGCCAAACACAAAATAATAAAAACTACGCATCTGCGTAGTCGTTTCAGATATGCAACGTTCCGATCGCATCGATTTAACTATAAGAACTACAGATATTTTTAGGCCCAAAGGTGAGTCTAAAAACATCAATTCACACACACGATTTTTAGTCCTTTTATACATCGATTTCTGTACTATTATTATATCAGATTTTGGCCTTTTTGTGGGGCTATAATTCACAAAATTTTGCTAAAATATACAATTTATAGTAGTTATCAACAAAAGAACCCACTATATAAGCTCATTCTGCACTAATAGTTCATATATGCTTATTTTATCATCAAATTTATGACTTATTTTGATAAATCTTTTAGAAAAATACAGCATCTAATGTAATATAAAAATCAAAAATAAAGAACTAAGAATTCATATCAATACTATGTGGCATTTTTATACCCATATCCTATGTTATTATAAATACAGGTAGTAAATACCGTCTCACTTTCTACGTTAAACAACGGCAAAAAGGCAGCCACTAGGGGCCTGCCTTTTTGTATGCCAAAATCGTTTTTAGCTATATTTTTATTTTTCATCTGTTGAGCTATATTTTTGTTAATCTATAACTTATTTCTCATAGCCTCAACGACTTCGCCGATGTACATATAGTGCGGTTCCCAGCGATCTTTACCGGCTTGGTGTACACGGATGGATTAGCTGCATAATATTCCTTTACGCTATCCGCCAAATGAGCTTCATCAAATTGGTGTTCATATAATTTTTTTACATACAAATGTTAAATCTGCTTCTTTGAAGGTCCACACCATTTCCTGCCGCTACTGGTGTTAGCCCAGAGTTAGCTACCTTATCTTCGTTGCGACCAGAATGAGAACCCTAAATAACCAAGCGCCTTACGATGGCTTTTCAGAGAAGAAACTAACTGTAAAGGTATCGTATTTCTCATAAATTCTTGTGTATAACGAGCTGGATGGATGTACACGGTCACCGTGGAAATATCGCCGCCATTAGGCCCCCATACGTTGCCCATGCTGCCCCCAACTAACTGTACACGTATTAAAATCATCAAGCGTACCAGCCGTAACAAGAGCCCAACGTTCCTCAAACATGGTAAATGCCTTATAATCCTTCGCTTCAAATGGTTTCATAATAACCTCCGCACATAGAATTTACTTAACAACAACCTCATCAAAATGTTCTTTATATACTTCATAATACACCGCATCAGCGATATCGTAAAACTCTTTATTTAGAGAATCTTTCACAACGGGTCTGCGCACAAAGGCACCTCGATCGATAGGCCGAGGCGTTCCGTCAAAATCAAAGCGACTGATTTCCTCTTCATCGCGCATAATCCCTGGATTAGACCACATATCTTCATTCATAGTCGCATCCGTATCCACATCAGTATTACTCGTTGCTGATCCTTGCTGTTGTGCCCGATAGATCTTACTAGCTGCGGAATTACTACTATCATAGGTGAAAGTCATGTCCTTAACGGTAATCACTTTCTCATCATTCCATTGATACGCTTTATATACCGTCGCCTTAATCGTATAAATAGGCGGCTCAAACCCGATGACCCTCACCGTATTCACGTCAATATAGGACTCACCACGCTCGTTTACATTAGGAATATCCGACACAAACTGAGATACCTGCTTAAACTGCAGCTGAGACGTGAGATCCTCAATTGTGATTAGCTTGGGCTGGGATGGTGAAAGCTAGCATAAGCCCTAGCGTTATTAAAAATCGATGTAACATATATCCTCTCATCTTTCTAAACATTTACAAAATAAATAAACACAACCTTATAAGCATAAGTATACTATGCAAACAAGACTGTGCCTATTATTTATTATCTATTATTTATCATTTATAGTTTAGATTGTATAGGAGTTATCTCTATTAGTACTTATAATGTTTATCTTAATTTGACGATATATCTTTATCCCTATAATATAAGTAGATAGTCAGACGAGTCGCAACGTTAGGCTCATCTCTAAATCAGTAAAAATTAGGAAATGGCCTTTCTGTTTACTTAGCTACCATGCGGTAACGGAGGGCTATTTGCTTTTTGTAAAGGCAAATAAGGGCTACCAAGGCTCCAAAAGCAATGACAATAGCCAAGACTTGTAAGAGGAGCATGATTACTTCATAATCACTCATGAGACTTATCCCTCCTTCAAAAACGAAGAGAGGCCCAACCTCGTCTAACTATCCTAAGCCTATTATAAAACGAACTAATATACGATACAATAAGCATTATATTATATAAATATACGAATAAACTAATAAAAAGCTGAGCTACTTAATCAACATAGTAGCTCAGCTTTTTTAGTTAATTAACATTTGCTAGAATACTAATAATTTATCAATGGAATGCTTAAAACAGAATACCATAAAACTTAAAAATAAAATTTCTTATTGAGTTAATATATTAATCCATTCCATATACCACTGATTAAAGCTTAGATCCGTATCAAATTTCTTTTTATGGCTATTATCTATACGCCACTGTGTTTTTCGTAAACTTTCAGCATTATCAAAGCCATATACTCAACCATATCGCGCAATTGTTTATGTTTATACAGAGATTTACCTTCATCATAATCAATGCGATAACTATAATAATATTCAGAATCCTTTGTAAAATGGCGTAAAAAGACTCGCCATTAGGGTTTATATCGATCAATTAAGAATCCTGGAAGACCATTATTCCAAACTGTTGCATACTGTGTAGGAGCCTCAAGGTCACCATACTTATTCAAAAAGGTAAAAATTTGTTTTTTTGCTAAGCTTTTATCAACAATATTAGGATCTATTCGAAAGCGCAATATACGAATTTTAACCCCTACATCTTCATAAGTACGAACCTCATTTTTATTGTCTTCCAATGCTTCGCTCACAAGCTTAGCCTTTTTAGGAATACGATAGCTGAAATTGTCCCAATGCTTAACATGGCTATAATTATCTAGCCCAGACAAAGGCTCAATAGATGGAATAATATAATTACTCATTACCACTTCAGCAAATTTATCTTGGTATGGATCCTTCACATCGCCGCCACCAAGATACGTAATACCATACGTCGTTTTTGTCTTACTTGGCGTAAACTCCGTATACATCACATGTGTCTTACCTTTAAAAATCTTCCAAGATGCATTCTCTAACCCTGGATATGTATATATTCCCTCATTCTGTATATATTTATTAATCTTCTTACCATGTGGTGGCCCCACCAATAAAATACCTGTATAACCATGAACAGCAAATAAAAGCCCATCACTCGATTTAGATTCAACCGTATCTCCACGCAAGCTAATATTTGGCACAGATAAACGAATATTATTTTTTTCCTTCATGAAGTAAGATAACAGTAGATTCTGAGAATTCCCCTAGCTTAACAGCTTGAGCCAATCCAGTTTTCTCCTTAAATACCTTTTCTATCGCAACCTTGGGTTTCTCCACATTTTTCTGTACTTTAGCGCTAAATATCTCCGCCTCTTGTATTGCCTTTTCATTAATATGGGAATAATTTTCGTAAGCATTAGCAGGAATACTTGCATCCGCACCTGGAACGGGTGGCTGCCACTTTGGCACTTCAATCTGCACAGCACTTACATTCATGGTGAAAGCGGCTGCTAATGCCATCATGATTATACTTTTACGTAACATAAAACCCTCTTAAAATTTACAAACTAATATACACAACTGTATTACATTTTCGTATTTTATTTTCGTATTACATTCTTTCTTGACTTTGAATGCGGATTACCTTATTTCTCAATGTTTCAACATTTGCAAAGTCAGAATATTCTACCGATGTGCGTAGCTGAATATGAGAATATGGTATAGCTCCATCAGTATAAACTAGACTCATAATATATACATTCTTGTCATCATATAAGAATCGATGCATTATAGATCTTTTTCCTGGTTGATAATTATCTACTAAAAGACTAGGAACGCCATTATTCCAAACAGATGCTGCCTGAATAGGCGCATCACCTATTATCTGGCGCTCTGGTCGTACTTCTACAAGTTCATTAAAAAAGGAATACATATATTTATCTTTTACTTTTATAGGTTTCTTGGCCACAACAAATCGTATACCCGCTCCACGATAGTCCCTCACTTCAGTAGAGTCCTTTAAGGATTTCTGTGCTATGAGTTTAAGACCTTTAGGAATACGATACATGAGATTATCCCAGTTGATACTTTCACTATACTGATCCATATCATCTAAAGAGCGAATCGACGGAATCACATAATTACTCATAACGCGTTCGAGCTTGTCAGTAACGGGCTGATTTTTGTAGCTAAGCCCTATGATATATTCTTGATTTGGCTGATTATCTAAACCAACTACGGCAACCATAGCAGGCCTATTTTCGCCGAAAGACTCGGTTTCAATAGCCCATTTACCATGTGTGATCCCGGGATATATAAACTCCCCTTTTCGCTCTGTTTTTAGTTTGCCTAATGCATCATCATAATTCTGTTTCGTACCGATGGCAAAAAACACGGAATGTTCTCTTACAATAGATAAACGTTCACCATCACTGAGTTTTGGATAGTATTTACTTGCTAATAGTAGTCCAGGAACAGATGCTCGGATGTTAGTACGATCATCATGCAATAACACAACTGCAGACTCATTAGCGATTAAATCTATCACCTTTTTAGAACCACTTGCTATCTCATTAGCTTCATCTCGTGTTAGTCCCCAGTCGGTTATGAACATTTCCTTATTCTTTTCAGATTTAGAATCTAACTTTATAACATCACTAGTTCCTATATTACTCAAGCTACCGGCCCGATAATTCTCATATGCATTGGCAGGAATACTCGCATCAGCACCTGGCATAGGTGGCTGTCCAGCTGGAACTTCGATCTGTACAGCGCTTACATTCATGGTGAAAGCAGCCGCTAATGCCATCATGATTATACTTTTACGTAACATACAACCCTCTCTTCTTTTCGTCTCTCACATTTACAAAATAAATAAGCACAACCTTATTAGCATAAGTATACTATGCAAACAAGGTCGTGCCTATTATTTATCATTTTATATTTAAGTGTTTATTCTATTCATATGAATCAGACATGTAAGATATTTAAATGAATAGAGATCGGAAATAAAATATGTAATGAAATATAGCATATATAAAGTAAGGAGTTAACGCAAGCAACGTTCCAATGGCGATAATAATATATATCAAAAGACATAATGCTAGTAAAACTACTAGACTATTAATTATGACTTTATAAATCAGTGCCTGCTCTTTCTTAGATCGTATCCACGCTTTTAGCCCTATAATATACTTTTAGGTTTATTAAAGGCTAGTGGTAATCGTTTACACCATAGAACAAGCCAAGGAATAAAGAGTATATTACCAAAGAGAAAAATCATATAAGTCATAACTCCCTAAGGGGATAAGTACGGCGTTAAGTCAGGGTTTCTGTAAGCTATGAATAATCGCCTCTATGGAGCCTATCCACAGAGAAACGAGCAAATACTTAACGTAAAAGCACTAGTATAATTTTAAAAATGTATTTAAATGTACTCATTTGCTATTCTCTATCTAATCATATACATAGTAAAAGTAACTTAATAGCATAAGTATACTATGCAAATAAGACTGTGCCTATTATCTATTTATATTTTTAGATTGTGTAGGAGTTTTCTCTAATTAGTATATATAAGGTTTATCTTAATTTGACGATATATATCTTTATCCTTATAATATAAGTAGATAGTCAGACGAGTAGTGACGTCAGGCTCATCTCTAAACTAAATGAAACATGTAGAAATGGCCTTTTCGTTTTATCTAATTTCCGAAGAAACGAAGGGCTATTTTGCTATTTCTAGACAAATAAGCGCCACAAGTGCTCCAAAGGATATCATGACTGATAAAAATCCCAAGGATAATCATAATGATTTTATAACCACTCATAAGCAACCCTCCCTTCAAAAACGAAGAGAGGCCCAACCTCGTCTAACTATCCTAAGTCTATTATAGAACGAACTAATATACGATACAATAAGCATTATATTATATAAATATACGAATAAACTAATAAAAAGCTGAGCTAATTCTATAACTAAATAGCGGCTATAGGACAAAAAGTGTGTGTAAAACCCTTATAACACTAGATATTTACTAGTGTTATAAGGGTTTAATCTTTTGGAGAAGTTTGAGGGTGGACAAAAAGTGTGGGTGAAAACATCACTAACCCTTGTAATGATCTGACTAAAAATGAGGTTATATCTTCCTATATATAAACAAATATGGAGGAAGAGTTTATGCGACAAATAAAATGTCCTGATTGTAATGAAACATGTATTAAACACGGTGTTTTAAAATCTGGTTCTCAGCGTTGGTTTTGTAAACATTGTGGTGGCATTTACCGTTAAAATTAATAATTTAAGTAAAAGAATTAAGCCTATTCTTGAATTGGTTATTCAGCACCAATATTCAAGCTGATATGCCTGGTAAAGGTCGTACATTCAGGCGTAAAACCGCTAAATTTTTGGTCCATATGGCCATTGCCACCAAAAAGTGGAAGAAGTACATGATGTGGTATATCTTGATGGAATTTACTTAGCTAGGAATTTATGTGTTTTGATTTGTTGCAATGATACTCATGTTCTAGGATGGTATGTCTGTCGTTATGAGCATGCTAGAGCTTGGCAGTGTTTAATGGAACGGATTGCCGAACCTAAAGTTGTTGTGTCTGATGGTGCTAATGGTTTGCCTAAAAGCATTACGTAAAGTTTGGCCTCATAGCAGTCACCAAAGATGCCTGTTTCACATTTTTGTCAGGTTAGACGATATACGACAAGTAGACCCTAAAACGGTAGCAGGAAAGGATTTTTTATACTCTTGCTAAAGATTTATTTAATGTGAAAAACAATGGATCAAGCTTTTATATGGATTAATAAACTTTCGGCGTGGCGAATGACATATTCTGATTTTTTTACGAGAAATGACGATTGATGAATTCGGAAACAAACGCTCTACACATGAGCGTTTGCTTAAGGCTGAATCATCATTATGGCGTCTGATTAGGGCAACAAACTTTATTTACATTTTTGGAATGTATTGATATTACAATACCTACAACAAATAATCGTATTGAAGGTGGAGTAAATGCTCAACTAAGCAAGTATGTTACGGGCTCTATAGGGGCCTTTCACTTGAAAGAAGACTAAAAAGCGGTCTATTGGTGGTGCTATATGCACTCACCAAGACCGCTTTCTTTCAGATATATTAAATTGTATGCCTACAGATGAATCGATTGCTGCTATCTACAAACGGTTATCTGATTATTGCCAAATAGATCGTTCCATCTCTCAATGGGGTGATGCTCCTGTTTGAATGAGCTACATATGTCTACAGATTTTCCAACTTATTGGGATTAGTCACACACTTTTTGTCCTATAACCCTAAATAGACTCAGCTTTTTGTGCCTGATATTCCAATATAATTATCTATAAATCAAAAATTTTTGCTGACTTTATCGCCTTTTTGTTCAAATTGTATTCCATGCATAATATCAGTCCGATAGCGATATTTCCCATAAAAACCATCGATTGTTAGAATCCACTAAATCAGGTCTACCATATACATCGAGAACTTTTCTCATAGAATCGCCTACGGCAATACCTCTATATGTAACGGCATCACGATTCTCAATCATCATATATGTAACGATTAGCCCTACGCCATCCATTTTAAATTTCCAAATGTAACACCACCATAGTAATTCTCTACTCGTCTCTTTAGTTGGTTGACCTAGACTAGCTTTCACGCTATCAAATGTATTGCCCTAAAGAAACCCCAGAATCATCATATCCTCTTCTGGCAAGTATCTACAATTTGCCCACCCGCATAATGAGTGTATTGCTCAGCTTTTGGCCAATCATTAGACTGCTTTTGCTGCATTTGTTTCAAGACGGTCCCAAGTTTTTGCTCAGCCAACTTGCATCTGCCATATAACTATAACCACTTACCACTTGCATGCCTATAACAAGCCCCTATAATATACCTTAGGCGTATCAAATGCAGGGTGTAGCTTTTTACACCACAAAAATAAGCCACGGCAAAATCCAAATATTTCCAAAAGGTAAATATTAATACGGGGAAGATAATGCCCTAATGGATATGCTTCTAATACATATCGATCATAGAGTAATTCATGAAAAGCCAAATAGAGACTCCCCAAATAAACAAAAAGTATAAGTTTTAACAAGAGCCCAAAAAACAAGTTTAATTATCCATCTGAGTCTATCCACTATTTTAACTATTCCAGTATTATTCATAAGCTATCACGGCTCATCATCGTCAAAGCTATATCATATGCTTTTTGATAGAGCAAATTCGGCAATTTATATTTTTCATCACCAAAATCAGCAGGTAGAATCATAGCATTTTAGATTTTCTTTATATATACGTTGTTGACGAATCTGTCCCATCATTATAATAGGTACCGCCATCATTAACAGTTCCAGTGATTCCTGAGTTTCCTTGTTTTGCACGCCAAATAGAGATATATGGCGTCTTATCACCTTGTTTTTAAACTTTTATCATGAGCATTAATCAAATGGCGCAAAGAATGATCCATTTGGTAATCGTATTGTACTGAAAGTCCTTGAATCATATTAGCAGCAGGCATAGAAACATAGATGACCGCTTCGATACGACGATGACCATTCGGTGCCGTTACAGGCTTAACAGATGAAAGGTCCAAATATTTTCCATCCCCCTCGTCCAGAGTCAGCACTCGAATCGATGTGCTCAAATTGCTCTGCGTTTAATAAGTCAGCCTGTGATACCGCTTGACCTTTCATAGGCAATACGAGGCAGGCTAATAACCATAGTGAAAGTAAATATATGCGTTTCATCATCCACCTCACTGCACCACAATATCGTCAAAATGCTGCTGATACACGGATATAAACATAGCATCCGCTATATCATACATAATAGTGTTATTACGATTAAGTGGGAACTTACGCGTATCATTCACATAATGCATTGGCTTCGTCGCCCCATCAAAGGTATACTTCGCCACATCTACCTCTATCATAGCCAAACCAGACTTACTTTCACTAGCCTCAATCAATGCCAACGTAGACGGGCTAGGATTCATCATATGAGACGAATGGATTAAGGTAGCTAGAGAATAGTTTGTATCATAATCCACAGTAAGTTGTTTCTCTTCAATCGTAGATTGGTAATCTGTATCTATTACGACATAATAGGTACCACGCAAAGAATACTGTGGGGGTGCATAATGAGTTGCCTCAATAGAATAGGTGTTCAAATAGATATATAAACCACCGCGCTCCATCGTAGGATTCATCGCCTGAACATGAACTAATTTGAACTGTGGCGATGTCTGTAATTCTTGTAATGTAATCGCCTCTGTGGGCATGGTGAAAGCTAGCAACACAAGGGCTAGCATTAAAATACGTTGAATCATAAAAACCTCTCTCAAACGAAATAGTCAAATACAGCTTATTTACTCAATAGCTTAACCCATTCCATATACCATGGAATAAAGATTGAACTATTTTCAAGACTCTCCTTATATGACCCTGTCTCTCGCCATTGTGGTTCTTTTCGTAATCTTGCCGCATCATCAGATCCCACATATTCAATCATATCTCTTAGCTGCTTATGCGTATACGATGTTTTACGTTCATCATAATTAATGCGATAACTGTAATAGTATACAGAATCTTTTACAACATGACGAAGATAGGATTCACGATTGGGCTTATAGGCATCAACTAAAGAACCAGGAATTCCGTTATTCCACACTACGGCGTACTGTGTAGGTGTATCCAAATCATTATATTTATGTAAATAATATATTATTGGAACCTTAATCAGCGTGTTATCTGTCTCTTTGCTCATAATTGCGCTACGTATTACCCGTATTTTAACCCCTGTATCCTCATAAGTTCTCACCTCATGTCTCTCATTTCTGCGGCTCACTGATCTAACTTAGCCGTCTTAGGGAATGCGATAGTGAAAGTTCCCCAATGCTCAATTTGACTATAATTATCTAAGCTAGATAAAGACTCTATGGATGGAATAATATAATTACTCATCACCACCTCAGGTGCTTTATCTTGATATGGATCTTCTGTATTAACCCACCCCCCATAAGTAACTCCATACGTTGTCTTTGTATCATCCGAAGTGAATTCCGTATACATTATGCGAGAATTGTTTGACATGAACTTCCAAGATGCATTCCTCAACCCTGGATAATTATATTTTCCTTCACCTTCAGCATATTTACTAAGCTCTTTACCATGAGGTGGTCCTACTACTAAAAACGAACTGAGACTACGAACAGCAAATAATGGCCCTTTTCCAGGCTCAGTTTCTATCACATCACCACGGAAGCTAACATTTGGCACGGATATTCTGATATTCTTATCCCCTTCATGAATCAATACAACCGTTGATTGAGAATAATTTGCAAGCTCCAAAGCCTTAGAGAAACCAGGATGTTCCTGATTTAGCTTATCAAGCGTAGATGGCGGATTTTTAGGATTCGATTTTGCAAATTGACTATATGACTCTGCCTCTTGCTCCGCAACTTTATTAATATGCCGATAATTCTCATACGCATTAGCAGGAATACTCGCATCGGCCCCAGGCACAGGTGGCTGTCCTTTTGGCACTTCGATCTGCACAGCGCTTACATTCATGGTGAAAGCAGCCGCTAATGCCATCATGACTATACTTTTACGTAACATAAAATCCTCTCTCAACATACAACATAAATAAGCACAACCTTATTAGCATAAGTATACTATGCAAACAAGGCTGTGCCTATTATTAATAATTTTATAATTTAGTATATAGGATTTACTTCTATTGATATTTCTAAGATTGATATTTCTAAGGTTTATCTCTATTTGACGATATATATCTTTATCCCTATAATATAGGTAGATAGTCAGACGAGTAGTGACGTCAGGCTCATCTCGAAATTGAAAAAGATTAGGAAATGGCCTTTTCAGTTATCTAGTCACACTAGGCAACGGAGGGCTATTTTGCTTTTTGTAAAACAAATAAAAACCGACCTACTAATCAAATAGTAACTCGGTTTTTAGTGTGTTTAAAATTTTGATAATAGACTAATCATTTATCAATGGAATACTTAAAAACAGTAGAGACAGTGATTAGATATACACTACAAGACATAGTTTTGTACAAAAGCAGTAAACTGCCAAATAGGACTTTATAGATAGGTGCTTCTTGTTTCTTGGATCGTATCCAGTCTTTAATTTTATAATATATTTTTTTGGTTTAAAAAGCTGGCGGTAATCCTTACACCATAAAACAAGCCACAGAATAAACATATATTACCAAAGAAAAAGAATAGAAATAGGCTGAACTGCTCCAATGAATATACTTTTAATACATAGATATTATAGAGTAGCTGAGTAAACGCCTCTACAGAGTTAATCCATAGATAAACAAGATAAGCCTTAAACAAAAGCACTAATATAATTTTGATGTACTTAAGTATACTCATTGCCTCTCTCCTATCTAATACCATAAAAAAGCCCGTCATTGACGGACTATTTTTTGCTCCTACTATATATACATTCTCCAACGCGCCAAGAAACTCCTCGTTGTAATTTCCCCAGTTTTTAGGGATAATAAAGCTATACTTGCGTACGCACCACAAGTAGGTAAGGGTGATTTAGTATGTGTCTCTAACTAGTTTGTAGTTTAGGAGGTGGCATATGGATTCTTTAACTATTATATGGGTCATTGTTTGTGCCTATTTATTACTGAATTTATTGGTCGGCGTGTATTGTCATATTCGTGTAAAAGATAGTACTGACTATCTACTCGCAGGTCGTCGTATTGGGGTTCTTATGACGGCAGGCACGTTAGCAGCTACGGAGATTGGTGGCGGGAGTACCGTTGGTGTAGCCGCGAAAGCGTATGGTTCTTGGGGTTTATCTGCAGGTTGGTACGTAGTCTCTGCAGGGATTGAGGGTTATTCTCGTTGCTTTTCATCGCACCGCTTCTACGTCGTGCTATGGCAACAACAGTGCCAGAGATCATCGGTCGTCGCTTCGGTGGCTCTAGCCATTTAATTACGTCCATTCTGTCCATGCTAGCAACGATTACATTAGCAGGCGTACAGATTACAGCGACAGCAACTATTATTAGCGTTCTCACCGGGCTTTTCAACAGAGCTCGCCATCCTCATCTGCGGCGCGGTTCTCGTAATTTACACCATGTCCGGCGGCATGTGGAGCGTAACGATGACGGACGTTATCCATTTCTTCGTTCTCGTTGAGGGGCTTCTCCCTCGCTGTGCCGTTCGTATTGCACAATGTGGGCGGTTGGGAATCGGTAGTGACAAAATTACCACCTGAACAGCTCGGCTTCACTAAGGTAGGTTGGAAAACCATCATCGGCCTTATTATCATGTACTTCATGACCTTCTCCACCGGCCAAGAGTCCGTACAACGGTACTTCGCCGCGAAGGACGAAAAAACAGCCGTTCTTGGTTCCATCATTTGTGGTATTATCATGGCTCTATTTGCCTTCGTTCCTGCCGTATTGGGCCTCGTAGCATTGGCTGAGTTCCCGAACATCGAAGCGAATAACGCGGTGGCAACGGTAGCACTTAACCTCATGCCTCCAATTATGGCGGGCTTCGTTATGGCCGCTGTCGTATCGGCGACGCTTTCATCAGGCGCAGGCGACCTATTAGGCGCCGCTACTGTATTTACCAAGGATATTGTAGAACATCATTTTGGTAAAAGCCTCACTGATGCACAGCTCACTAAATATAGCCGTCTATGCGTGCTATTCCTTGGCATCATCGCTATCGTTATCTCCCTTGTAAGCAAAGCCATCATTCCGATGCTCGTATTTGCTTTCACTATGAGATCCGCTGGCCCATTCGCTGCATTCCTACTTGGCCTCACTTGGAAAAATGCAACAGCTGGCGCTGGCATTTGGTCCATCGTGCTCGGCTCTATCGCAGGCGTGTACTGGGAATTCGTGGGCAACCCATACGGCATTATGTCCATCATCTTCGGTTCCATCGTCAGCCCTCATAGTCTTTGTGGCTGTGGTGTTCGATGAAAGATCCATGGGTAAACCACCGGCTCCACCGGCAATTCCTGATCATTTAAAGGAATAATGTAAAAGAATATTCTAAAAGAGCACACAAAAGTGCACATAAAGAGAAACTCCTATCGGTGAAAGCCAATAGGAGTTTTTCTTATATTACAAACCACATCATCCAATTGTGTACTATACACATTCATCATAATTTGACGATATATAATAACCTTATTATAATATAAGAAGATAGTCAGACGAGTCGTAACGTCAGGCGCATCTCGAAAAACATAAGATTTTGAGAAATGGCCTTTTCGTTTTATACTAATCTCCAGATTAGTGGAAATGAAGGGCTATTTGTCTTTTGTGAGACAAATAAACGCTATTAATGCCCCCAAAAGGCAATAACCACAGTTATTACCTGTAATAAGAGCATGATTAATTCATAATCACTCATAGGCTTATCCCTCCTTCGATGACGAAGAGAGGCCCAACCTCATCTGACTATCCTAAGTCTATTATAGAACGAACTAATATACGATACAATAAGGAACGAATAATAGAAATATATAGATAAATACAAAACCCCTATCGGTTAAGCCAATAGGAGTTTTTCTTATTTTACAACGATATCATCGAATTGCGCGCCATACACACGTTCATATAAACGGTTCCCTAATAGGTATCCTGCGAATCCAAAAGTCTACAGGGCAGTTGCCATTCGTCTGTCTCGCGCTTCGCTTTGTGTATCATACCGGTTCCCATCTATATGATATTCTTTGAAATCAACAACACTAGATGTGATACCTGAGTTCTTTTGTTTAAGCAGCCATAGGTCTTTATAGGATCCTAATTGATGGGACTCTAGCTTCTTGATAAGACTAGCAAAGGACTGCTTTGTATCAAAGGTATATAGAACCTGCTTTTCCTGAATCACATCACCAGCAGGCATGAGTACATACTGTGTGAGGGCAATTTGCTTGCTTCCATTCGGCCCGTTAGAGGCCTTGATGGAATTCTTATCTATATAGGTACCATCACCATTGCCACTTTCACCAAAGCCATGAAGCATTTCAAAGCGGCTGGTGTTTTGTAATTCCTGCATGGACATGCTGTGCGCAGGCACCACACAAGATAGCGCCAATGCCATTGCTATATATAGTACTTTCATTATGAGTCTCATTTCACCACCACATCTTCAAAATGCATACGATACGCCTCATAGAATAACGTATCTGCTATATCATAACGCGTCGTATTAGGCGCCGTGCGCACAATAGCACGAGTTGAGGATTTCACCTGAACCGGCAGCGACTGTCCATCAAAGGAGAATTTCCCCAATGGTTCCTCGGAGCCCGTCATACCTGTTTTCGTTTGTGCCGCATCAATAACCGTCGTCAACGAAGCACCCGCTTGTTTCGCGCGATATACCTGACTCGCTAGCGACAAACGAGTATCATAGGACACAATCCAGGCATCGCTAAAAATGGTATTTTTCCGCGGCGACTGATACGCATTGTACACAGTGGCCTTGATCTTATACACAGGCGGCGCGTACTCTAGCACCTCGATAGAACTCGTGTCTAAATACCACGTAGTATGCTCATTAGCATTGGGAACATCAGGTGTTACCTCATTAACCACCTTAAACTGCGGTGATGACTTGAGCTCCTGTATCGAAATCGCTTGGCTAGGCATGGTGAAAACTAGCGTCAGCGCCATCATCATAAAAAATCGCTTTAACATATATCTCTCCTTAAGCCTCATAAACTATGATATAAACTATACTTATTATACATTATATGTAATATCAATTATCTACATAAATCTGATACAATGATACTCATTTATCACAATTTGACGATATACTACTTTGTCCCTATAATATAAGAAGATAGCCAGACGAGTGGAAACGTCGGGCGCATCTCGAAAATCAAAAATACTTAGGGAAATGGCCTTTCTGTTTACTTAGCTACCATGCGGTAACGGAGGGCTATTTGCTTTTTGTAAGGCAAATAAGGGCTACCAGTGCTCCAGAGGCAATACCATAAAGACCGCACCAAAAGGTACGGTCTTTTTCTTATTTCTCCAGTCTTTTTATTCCTAACTTGTCTTAGTTGCTTCGCATTTCCAAAGTCTAAATATTCCATTATATTGCGTAGTTCAATATGACTATACTTATTTTTACCATCTTCATAGGTAAGGAACATATAATATTCATACTTATCATCTTTTTATTAGATGGTAAATACGAGATTTCTTACCTGGATTATATTGATCTAGAAGATAGAAGGAACACCATTATTCCATACTAAAAGCTATTTGAAGAGGTATATCTTTCAATAATGTTGGATTTTTATAGAAAAAAATGATCAAAAACAGTCTGGCTATACAAACGTATAGGCTCTTCTTTACTAACTAAAGAACTTCGTGCAACGACGAGTTTCATACCGTCTCCAACATATACGCGACCTTGAAAATCATCGCTTTTATCCACAATATCTAAAGTCATTCCCTTAGGTAGTCGATAAGTCAGATTGTCCCATGTAATAGCATCACTAGTATTATCTAAATTCTCTAATGATTGAATAGAAGGAATTACAAAATTAGCCATTGTAGATTCTAACTTTTTGTAACGGGCTGATTCTTATTGCCTAAAAATGCCATATACGTCTGATTTGGGTATTTATCGAAAGTAACGGCAGCATACATTACAGGTAGATTTCCATTCTCATATTGCTCTCTTATTCCCCAGTAGCCTTTACTAATGCCCGAATACATAAATTCCCTTGCCGTTGAGCCTTTTTATTAAAAACCTGAATCTTCAACTTGCTCATTAGCACCTACTAGCCCCGCAATAGCATGACGATCAAAAACATACAAGCCTTTACCCTTCTTATCCAGGTCCACAAAATAACTTTCTACCACTGAAATAGGCAATGTCACTTTAGCCTTATAATCACCTTCGTGCAATAAAATTACGGTGGATTCATAGGTAATTAACTCCAAATACTTCGCATAGGCCTTTTTTAATTGCGCTGCTTGCTCTGCAGTAACTTTCTTCTTAAGAACCTCATCATCAATCCTATTATTATAATCTTCTAATTTCTTAATGTGATCAGTAGTGAGAATATTACGAGTCTTATCATAACGATAGTTCTGATATGCATTATCTGGAATACTTGCGTCGGCCCCTGGTACAGGCGGCTGTCCTTCAGGAACAGTATATTGCGCCGCATCAATAGGCATGGTGAAAGCTACTGTCACAGCTAAGCTCAACAAAATACTTTTTAGTTTCATACAACACCTCTCAAACAATAATAGGCACGTTCTCACATTAGTATAAGTATACTATATCCTCGAGAACGTGCCTATTTATGCTTATTGTAATTTTTGTAATGCTGCTTTAATTTCGTTTACTTCAGCGCGTAGTTCTTCGTTGTCTGCGCGTAGTGATGCATTGTCAGCTTGTAGGTCTTTGATTTGTTTCGCCATTTCAAAGCGGCTTGTTTTGAGTGTCGGATCTTGTTCGCCCACTTTAAAAGAAGCACCGATGTTAAACATGCTTTCACCACCAACGGTAACGCCAGCGTGAACCATGGAGTTTTCGTTCGGCTGATAGGATGCACCGATAGCACCAGCAGTGGAGTGTTTATAGTGGCCCAAGCTAGTGGCAAAGGACCATTTATCGTTTGGATTGTAGTCGAGATAATGGAGGCCCGCTAACGCCGCAGAGGCAGCCCCCACCTTGGACACCTGACGATCCGTATAGGACTTGGCGTTGTTGAGCACCTTGTCACCAATGTTAGCCGTGTTATTTTCGAGCGTAGAAATGCGATTCGTATTATTATCTACCTGCGTTTTCACTTCGTGCAACTGACTACCGTTGATAGCGTCAGTAGACGTCTTAGAAACCTCGCCCTTGGACACATTCACGATTTTATGGTTACCGTTATTGAGACCGTTGTCTGTTAAAGAAACGATAGTAACAGGATTATTGTCCCCATCGGCTTTTTCAATAACAATGCCATTAGGGCCATACGTTGTTCTATTAATCTGATCTGTATGGCTTTCAACAACTAATCCATCTAAGGTTAAGCTAGAATATTTGACGCCATCAGTATGAGATACTTTGATTTCATTACCATTAATTTCAACATATTTATCGCGTCCAGCTGGATTATCTGACACCTCAATGGAGCGAAGACCTTGAACATCTTCGCTCAATCCAACAGTATAACTCTTTTGGCCATTCTCGTTTTCAGTTTCGTCTACCGTAATATTATTAAGACTACCTACAATAGTTCTCATATCTGCTTCTGCCATCACGTTAATGCTCAACACAGACATAATCCCAGCTAATACTAACAACTTCTTATTCATTTAAACTCTCCTTATGTTTACAATTTAGACTATATCCATACAAGCCCTATATCATATGGATCTAATAATACACAACTATTACTGCTTTAATTACTATAAACAGTCAATGAAATCTCTTTACCACTGAAGAATATGTACTCACCATGGCCAATAGAGAAAGGACCTGGAATATATCCTTTGAAAGCTCAGATGGCATTCGATTAAATTGATAAAAAGTTATAATACTCAATCATAGATGCATCAACACCCAATCCAGATTTATCAAAATGACTGCCTTTTTCCTGTAATCATGATAACTACAACCATATTATGGTCAATATCAATACTAAGACCTAAGTCCTCATATCGTAATGTCTCACGTCCACGAACATCACTGGAACTTGGCATACCAAGTAAATCGATTACCTGTTGTCGGGTCATTCCTAAATGCACACCACGAACAGATTCATAATGCTCCTTTTGCAATCGATTAGTTAATTGGTCCTTTTTATTCATAATTAAGGTTCTATGCTCACCATTACCCAACCACTCCAGGTGAATGGCTTTTCTACCTTGAGCCTCTTGGATGATAAAAACCCCTGCCCCGGGATAACCACCTACAAAATCGGCACCTCCAACAATAAGGCAACCATTAATATAGCCGTTTGAAATGGTTATACCTTATTTCCACGTGCATCGTACCATTCACCAGACACCTTTTGAGAAGCCCGAACAACTGAGTCTACTGACATTTGTTGTGCTTCAATCGTCAACGATGAGAACAAACAACTGATACCTAAAGCCATACCTATCATTAACTTTGGGCTGCGTTTCATGTTATATCCCCCTTACAATCCACCCCAGACTAATAATTCCCACAAGTGATTATGATTAATAACTGTATAATTATGACAAATCTCTAAGAATATCACATACTTCAATTATAAGCTCAGCTTATTTTTATTTCAATAATTAACTTCGATAAATTTTTCATCATTTACTCATCTTCAAAATAGCCAGATGCGTGGATACGTCTGGCTCATCTCTAAATCTATAAACTCTCTCGAATTTCTGCTATTTCACTAGCATATAATTCATATTCATCAACATCTATAGACGCTTCGTCTGGCTCATTATTTACGCTAGATGTATAGCCTAATAATTTACCTTTCATAGTATCTCCATCAACGAATATGACTTCAATATTTTCTGATTTGATTTCATCATATCGTCTACGCAATTCTTTTTCTGTCATCTTCATTCACTTCCCTTTAGTACTATATGGTTCCTGCAGATGGTTTCAATACCGTAAACGATTACCATTAATCTATTTAGTTAATTAACCGGCTAAGTATCGTCGCTCCACCCATTCGCATAAACATGGAGGGCCGATTATATTGAAAGTCCGCATCTATCTGTATACACAATCCCACTTGCTCAGATTGAGTGAAGATACTTTCATAATTAGCTAAACAAAACACACCACAGTTTTTCTGTATTGCCATATCTGGTCCTAGTTCATATAGATTACCTTCTGGTGTCACATAGATCATAGGCTTTATATGTTCATTCTCAAATAACAACTCCAATACATCTAACACTGTTTTTAATTTACACTGACGTACATACAAAACATGATACAAGAAACTTTTCACCAGCATCAAAAAGTGTGATATACCTCATCATAAGGCACATCAAGAAATACTAGGTACTGCTGCATCGTACGACCGTGTACCACATGGGTGAGGTCCGGCACAAATAAGATATGATCAGCTCCTAAATGATTAGAAAGCTGTCCAAAGTTCTCTAAATGACTGCGGTCACAATGGGGTGCGCGGACCTGACGATACTCATCTCCTATGGACTTACACACATATACCTGATCTATGCTATGCGAATCATCCACTAACATCTGTCCGTACGTTTCTATATGCTCAGCCTGGAACGAACCTAATGTAACATGACCAGTAATCCGATTATCCTCATAATTCCAGATTTTTAGCCTTGCTCTTTGAGGATATAAACAGAACTTGGTGAAAGCCTATTCCTGTACATACCACGCCGCAACCACTTGCAAATCATCTAGCCTATCCGGCTGCCAACAAATAAGCTCCATTCAAAATCCGCATCACCTACTGGTCCATGAATACGATGCCGACACCAATCACGACCTGTTGTGTAGGAATAGGGCAAGCCCTCTCGTGTATTGCTCCCTCTATGATTGCCTTTGACCACAGCCCCCTCTTGTAACGACTGACTAGGAACTAGAATCATCAAACTCTTGCCTATATATGATGCTATAACACGATCAATTTGTGACTTTACGTTACTATTCATACAACCCACCTCATCTAACAGTAAACTATGCTAAAACGAGAACTCTACATATTTACTATAACAATAGCAATGAGTAAAATATTGCGCATTTGACAAGTGTGAAGTATATGTAATGAGACTACTATTAGTTAACTATAACCATTACTATATCTTTTATTTCTTTTATAGAATATGTCTCATTCTCAATATTGCTCAATATGCATAGTATACATATTGAATATTAATTCTAAGTATGTTTTTAATGAAGGCAAATACTATTCGATTATAAAAACAATAAATATCTATCCTTTATTAGAAAAATTCACTATATTTACGCTACATAATAGGTCTTTACTACCATGCTTATATAAATTTTAAAACACATCATGGTAGCTTTTTTTATTACGTAAAGGAGTATAGATGTATGAGTAAGGAGAAATTAGAGTTTGTAGAACCCGTTGATACAAACACAGATAATAGTACTCGAGAGAGCCTGTGCCGTTAGGGCGCAGGAAGTCTTGTTTTTTCTCTCACCATTGTTTGGACTGGATTCGTTTTTCTTGTTACTAGTATGATGGCTGGTGGCGGATTAGCTGCAGGGGCTGACTTTTAACGAGTTACTATTAGCCATGATTCTAGGCAATATTTTCTTATGTATCATTGCAGGGCTAGTGAGCGTTAGTGCCTATAAAACAGGCCTTACCTTTGCCCTTTTGACTCGATACAGCTTTGGTCAAGAAGGATCTAGAATTGCATCCCTCTTCGTTCCTATCGTTAACCTAGGTTGGTACACCATTCAAGCAGCTTTTATATGGACATTTTATTGCTCAAGTATTCAACCTTTCCTACGTAGGTGAAGTCATTGCGATGATGCTCAGTGCTGTTATCATGGGTATCTTTGCAGTTCTCGGTATTAAATCTCTTGCCGTATTCGGTTATATTGCGATTCCGTCTATCGTATTCCTTTCACTAGGAACAGCGGCTCGTTCCGTTCAAACAATTGGTGGTTGGCAAGAATTATTTAACTATGTGCCATTACAACCTATCGATTTACTGTCAGGTATTACCATCGTTATCGGCACGTGGATTTTATCTACTGCTACATGTATCGCCGATATTATGCGCTATGGTAAAAGCAAGAAAGATGTTATTACAGCCAGCACAATCGGTCTATTAGGTGGCAACACGCTGATGATCAGCTGCGGTGCTATCGCTGGCGTTGCTATGAATGATGGCGACCTTATCAACGTACTCTTAAGCTTTGGCCTCGTTTTCCCAAGCTTACTATTGTTGACGACAAACATCTTCACCACAAATGGTGCGAACCTCTATTCCACATCATTAAACCTAGCAAACTCTTTCAAACTAAACAGAAATATAATGCTAGCTGTGCTCATTGCTATCTCTGCGTTAGCAACGATGACACAACCATATAAAATCGACTCCCTCTTTGTATTCTTAAGTACACTAGGCATTATCGTTCCACCACTATGCGGTATTATCTTAGCGGACTTTCTACCTAGTTCATCGTGGAAAATACATCGATTACCACAAAGCGACTTTCAAAAAATGGAATCTAGTTCCATGGATCACTTGGGCCATCGCATTAGTGTGCGTGAAATTCATTCCATTCGGTCTTCCATCCTTAAACGGAATCATCAGTGGTGCCTTACTGTACGCACTCATTACGTATATTGTGAAAACCTAATGTCGTTAGTGAAAGCAAAGGGTGATTATCATGGCAATTCATAAACTATCTGCTATACTAGGCACAATCATTATGGGCATCGGATCCTTCATTACCTGTCTAGCCACCAATGAAAGCACCATTACCCTTGGTAATGGCCTACTCGTGGTAAGCATTATCATGATGGGATTTGGGTATTCTAAATGGCAGCCGTAAAAAAATTAATGTTTATATAAGATTAGAAAAAGCACTATCTACAAATAATAAGATAGTGCTTTTCTGACTCGATAGAATTATTTTTTTAACTCTGTCTTTGAAACCACAGATATTTACTAATTGGAAAATACAAAAACGGCGGAGATTGCAAAACTGACCTAAAAGACACTTTAGCCTACTAAAACAATATCTATAAACTGCGTCACTATCACAATGATGTAGATCTAGTTTTCTGCGGATTAATTCTAGATTTATTATATCACAAACAAAAGAAAATAGAACCATTAGCTCTAGAATGATAAATCTATCATATTAGGGCTAATGGTTCTATTACTATACCGTAAACAGTAAACGTTGTTGCCTTATCACCTTTGTTTTACCTTCGCTTTGCTTAGGCACTTGGGATGTGAGGACCTCATCGTCGCCTTGCTTCTCTGCTGCCCTACACTCTGAGGCGCATACCGTAAACGGTAGGTGCTGTTGCAACAGATAGTAAAATATCTGGTTCTCCTCCTCTCTACTAGTTTCAATACCGTAAACGGTAAGGGCTGTTGCAACTCAAGAAAATCAAGATATCCGAAATTTGATTTGGGGTTTCAATACCGTAAACGGTAAGTACTATTGCAACCTAAAAATGCAGGCGTACAATTGCGTATTACACGGTTTCAATACTGTATTCGGTAAGCTCTATTACTTAATGAACTTCGTTTTTCCTTCACTTCGTTCAGGTACTTGAGATATGTGGACCTCATCGTCGAGTTGCTCTCTGTAGCTTCGCCCCCTTCGGCGCATACCATATGCTGTTGTAACCTCGTTCCAGAGTATGATAATCATACATTCATGGAGTTTCCAATACCGTAAATAATAGATATTTTTACTACTTCGGAAATCATGGGCAAAACGCGTCGTAAAACAGCAAAGTGTTTCAATACCGTAAACGGTAAGTACTGTTGCAACGAGGATTAAAATCATGATGGCTACAACTTACGCTTAGTTTCAATACCGTAAACGGTAAGCACTGTTGCAACAATAGATTTTCAATATTATATTTTTACAAGGGGGTTCGTTTCAATACCGTAAACGGTAAGCACTGTTGCAACTACATTGGCCGACGTTCATAACTAATACAGTCTTCGTCGGTTTCAATACCGTAAACGGTAAGCACTGTTGCAACTAGTAATTATCGCGCTAGTATCATTGGTCATATCATTGAGTTTCAATACCGTAAACGGTAAGCACTGTTGCAACGTTACATGATTGTTGCCATATTCAGCTGCAAATGTTATGTTTTCAATACCGTAAACGGTAAGCACTGTTGCAACAGCGTGTCTCAGAAGTCCAGTATTTATGGGACTTAAAGATTTGGGTTTTGCAAAACCTCACACCGTAAACGGTCAGTTTGGGCTCCCATTTGATCAGAAATGCCGATGAGCATAGGTAAATACTGGTGGTAAATGATTTTTTTCTAAGGTTACAGTAATTATAAGGTTTTTCAGATTTTGCGTCAATATTTAATTCATTTTTCTTTCATTAAATTTCCAATGAGCTACGTTATATTAATGTTCTAATATTTTTTCTCTATTCTTGTTATGCTGCAAAGAGAAAGCCACCCTAACAAAAGTGCTAGGTGGCTTTTTTATGACTAGTAGACTAGTAAACTAATAGACTAATAGATTACTAATCAAATATATAGGTCATATATTTACTCAGGTTTTGTTTGTATTCTTCTATGGTGTCATATGTTACTGTATTTTCTTTGATCCAGTCTTTTAGTTTCAATTCTGGAACTCCAAAGTTAGAGTCTTTCATCGGATTTCCAAATTCCACCATTATCTGCTTCGTATTGCTGCCAGCATGCTTTAGAGAACATAGCCAGATTGTATGCTTTATGGTACTCTTCTTTAGCTAAAGTCTAGATGACCTAGGGTCTCATTAATTTGAGCCATTATATAGTACTCGAATAAAGGCCATTTATAGTCACTAGGGGCATCGTCAATTTCGCATCCAACTTCAGTAATAGCAGCAGCTATTTCTTGCTTATATCGCTCTGCTCGTTGAGTATCTCCAAAGCGAATAGCGAGTTTAACCATATATTTAGTGCACAATATATAATAGTCTACACCAAACAAATAGGATATTTTGTCTGGTATTTCCCATCGGCTAGCCATTTCATTCCAAAGTTCTTTATCAATATGGTCTAAGTGGAACGTACAGAGTGCTTTCAACCATAAATAGAAATCCATGTTGGAATAGTTGGCATCAAACCCATCTTCGCTAAGGTCTAATAGAGCATGCATTTGTGCGTAATAGTCAAACTCTAAATCAAATACCGACGGATACATCTCTTTAATGTAACGCTCATAACCGAGTCTATTCTTTGTTTCCACATAATAGTGTAATAATACATACCGTAAACTGTCTACACTAAAGGCATGTTCAGGGTTTGTGCCCCCCATAAGAATAGGATCTAAATATTGCTGATGCTTAACGGGATCTTTTTCCTGCATATCCATCAAGTCTTTAAATATTGTGTCCGCATTTTCATTGCCTGTAAAAGCATATGCTAACGCACGATACCACTGGGATATGCGTGATAATTTTACCACATACTCAACTTGCCATGTGTCAGTAGCCGAGATTTGAACCTTAGCTAACTTTTCATCTAATTTATCCACAATAGGTATGATAGCGGTATACATATATTTCTTAAGAGCCGTACAACATGCATCAATCATACAGTAAAACGTACAGCATAAACGTGCATCTAATGTCAAAACAGTAGCTAAATCCTGGTATCTATAGATATCGCTACCATCGCCACCTTGTTTACATATATCTTCAATAGTTGACCGTAATGAATTCCCATAACGCATTATAAAATCAAGGTATGATTGACGTTGGTCAGGTTTAGGATACAGCGGAATATTCAACCGGTCTCTTGTAAGGTCATTCACAAGTCGATCGAGCAAACGGTCCAATATGATAATTTTTCACATACCCTATAACTCCATCATTATAGGATGGCACCTTGTCCTGTAACAGACGTTGTAGCTGTGAATATTGATTTCTTGAGTAGATATCTAACAATTTATCTACCCAAATATTCCACTCATCATAAACAGCTATTTTAGAACAGTCACTAATAAAAATAAAATGCTTATATAAGCTTTCACAAATATCAGAGAAGAACGTATCCTTAGTTAAATTCGCTAACTGCTCACTTTCCGTCTCACCTTCCATACCTTGTACCATATAAACTCCCTAATGCATCAGCGATTAATAAGAACTCCGAATTAATCAACGTAGGCTCGTTCATTGTATACGTATTAGGAATAGATGAAACAGACACGGTCTCCGGCATGGAAGCATGTTCAACATCCTCTAATATTTGTTGCACAGTTGTAACAGATAAAGGTGTATCAATATGATCCACACCCGTCATACAGCCGCAAAGTCCATCTGTTGAAAAGAATCTATTTAAAAAATATCGAAGCATATGGTCGTGTATATACTGAGCCTCGTCCTTAGGTGATCTATGCTTTTGGAACAGCATCTTACGACCTCTGTAGCTTTTATACATAGGATACACCCTATACGACCCTTTACGCGGTTTAGATAGTAATGCTTCACCATCATAGGTGCCATGCTTAATAAACTCTGGTAAACAGCTAATAACCTCTGTCCGAAGTTCCTCAATCGGTTTTCCAAAATCATTACAAAGTGCTTTTACAAAGGCTCGAATACGTTGCCGCTCTAACGCAAGGTCCTCACGAGCAGCCTTCACCTCCTCTGTATCATCCTCTAAAAAAGGAATAATAGGGTAATTGTACTCCAAAGCAAGCAAAAATGTCGTTGTTTCCTTTCCCTTCTATCGGTGGAAACAACGATGGTCGAATATCATTAAATATACCTGTTGTACTTAAGGTTAAAAATCTCATAGATCCTCCCTGTCCGTAATACTACATAATAACAAACTCTCTTTATTTACTACCACTCTATTTTTACTACCACCCTATGTAACCTCTTTCGCTTCAACAGCCATTACGGTCATGCCTAGCTTTCGCAGATGGTTAATAACCTCAGGATTGTCTTCGTGAAAGCATAGTTCCTCTGGTTCACAGTCAAAGAGCACACAGAAATCTTGCACCGCATGGGATATATCATTTCTCTGTTTTATTGCTAAAGCGTATCGCTCTATAATCAGTGACCATATGGTGTCTTAGCAACATGCGAATCCGTTCAGGATTGGCCGCGGTCCATAAGGCACAGCGCTCACTGCCATATGTGCTGAGCACACGGGCTACAGAGGCATTTAACTGAGACATATCCAAGTGGCTTTCTACATACGCCTGTTTTAGGGTAGCCATATGAACTAAATCATACTCTGACAACTGTGGATACCAATCCTGTATAATTTCACAAGTAATGCGTGGCACGACCTTACGAGGTTCTAACGTCACACATGCCAAAGCATGTACATAGCCAGCTGTATTTAATTCGTCGGTGAAAGACCAATGTATTATCTACATCTACAATGTGAAACATAAGAACCTCCTTTAGTCATCTATATCAAAATAATTTTTGCTGCGCCTCTAGCGCTGGATTTACAAGGCTTACTAGGTCATCTATCGTTACCGATGTATACCCTGCAGCACCTACTCCACTTGGATTTGTCACCAGTTGTCGCGCTTTTTGTTGTGAAAGCAAGCTACGGTTCAATTTCATCTCTAACACTTCGCTATCTGTCGTTTCATCGTACATAGCACAGGCGAGATGTCCATAAGAATGTGCTTTTCCCATAGCATGACGGGACCCACTGTCTCCATCTCGGCCTTCATAGCTTGCGATGAGTACTACAGCCTTAGCGAACAATGCTTGCAACCGATCTCGCTCCACATAGCGGTTGATTGCCTCATGTCGACTGCGAGGACCATTGTAATATTCAGAAATAACAAGGCCACCTTTCTCTACAATTCGATGAGCCATCTCTCGATGAGCTGCCGGCGAAATCGCATCTAATGGTGAAGGCAAGATGGCAATTGTTTTTCCACCACAATCCATACAAACCGCATGCCCAATAGCATCGCAACCTTTTGCAAGGCCACTCACGATATGCTGACCGCTCTGTACTAATTGCTCAACAATCTTACTTTCACGTGCAATGATGTCCTCGTTCGGCGTTGTATAACCAATAACCGCCACATTACGATTTAAGTCGCTCAACAGAGACAAGTCACCCTTGTAAAACAAGAGATAGGGACGATCGCCCTTAGGGGCGCTTTCATTAATAACAGGAAAATCCGCATCAAAGCAGCATACTGCACCGTCCATCCAGTCCATGTCATCTACCGCAACGGATAGTTCATGCACTACATCATCGATATTGGGAATGTCACGCATCATGGCGAGGAATTCATCCTCTGTTTTCCAAGTATCATGAAAGCTCTTTCTCGTTGTAATGCGACTCGTCGTATTATGGACGGCCCAGATTTTTAAAGCTATCGATGAAATGTTCATATTATGCCCCTTTTCTATAAGAAGAACGACGGTAGGTGTATGCCACAGCGTAGAATACAACACGAGCTGCGCCCGCATCATATAACGCTTGAATACAATCCTCATCAACGTTCACTGTTTTCGTATAAATATCATCAATTAAAATTACAGTTTTGCCTCGAACTGCGTCGCTATCGATATGACAAGTGTCATTTGTAATCCCTACATAGGGCTCGCTACCACAATTATCAAAGCCTGGTAAAAATTTATGAATATGTGTTGTCTTTCGTATCTGTATGCCGTGTAATACATCCAATGCCATCTGTGATACCTGAGTATCCGTTGGCCTGTAGTATTCTGACACACTCTTGCACCGCATCGCGGAAGCCTAACTGATTAGGTGACATAAAATGCTTTAGATCTTGGTACAACGGCAACCACCGCCTCCTCAAGACCTTCAGCTTTCATGATATCGGGGATATCCCTTCTCACTCTATCATACACTTCCTGACGGGCAGATTTTAGGACACTAGGACAATAATTATTCAATGTATTTTTTAAGGTATTAAGGAAATCAGGATTTCCCGGCTCACGATAGCGCAAATACAAGTCACGATAATAACCAACACAATCACGAGATAAGTATTCATTGCTAGATAAAGTAAAACGTCTAACCAACTGTTCCATAAGAACCTCCATGTGTACAAACTACATATAACAAAACTTCAAACACTGTTAAACCTGTGAGACGACCATCACTAAACTTTCAAATCCGTCAAAAACGGACTCCATACCCTAGGGAGGCATAATGTGTGTAGAGAGGAGAAATTTTATTTTAAAAAGGAGAACTATCATGCTCATAGAAAGGAGGTAAAATGACTACTCGATGCTTCACCCCTCAGGCTTAACTTGTGTGTTCATTATACGAGTAATCCAAAAATGGAGATAATCAAAAAAACTAGGAACAAAAGAAGCCTCAAAGACATCTATAACAGATGCCTTTAAGGCTTCTTTCATTGAGAGTAACTATATCTATGCTCCCATAGAATTCAGTTGTATGGACTATAAGTCCTATTTATTTTTGTAATGTAACACGTACCTGACCGAGACTTTGGCTAGATAATCTACCTATACCACAATGCTGTCCGAAAAGAGCCAAAATAGTGATAAGTTGATTTTCCTCTTCTGTAAGTTTAGAAATATTAAAAGTAAACTTACCTACAAAACCAGTAAGGCCACGATCACGACCATAAAATACACGTTTTGTATGACCTTCCCAGCGTTCAAGGGTTACTTTTTCAGCAACGGTCCGTATTAGGTCTTTGTCTAATACATCCACCATATCTCCAGCATTCCATTTGTCTACTAGAGAAGAGAAAATAAGGCTTGATGTAGGAAACGTTATATCTCCATGTGTTCCGTTAAAGGAGGTAGGCGTCATAATTTCAAAGGTAATGCGTTTCGCCTGTTTTGCAGAGAGTCGGCGGCCGATGAGCTCCAGTTCATTATCTACTTTCAACGGTAGATTGAAAGGCGCTCCATACCTAACACCTATAGCGGTAGTGCGTAACCGACCAAAGACTACCTCTAAGCCCTTAGATATACTGTCTAATAACCCCCATAACTCACTATGCCATGTAGAAATATGTAAATATAAGATATCCCCACGGCGAACAGAATTATCTTGATGCGCCTCTTTATAGGATAAGTGCACAGTGAAAGGCTTTATCCCTTCTATATCGTGCCACCATGTAGCCTCATCTGCATCTACATGACTAAGAATGGAGAAAAGTGCCGCATGTAGGTATCGCTAGGAAAGGCAGGCAAAGCTGCCTCTATTCTGAGCTTCTAAAAGCAATCGTAACTGTTCCAAGCATTATTTCTTGCTCCAAGCTTTAAGAAATTCACTTGGCGTGCCCAACTTAACTCTTTTTATAAATCGTTGATAAGGATCTGCTTTACCAACAGGCATCATAGTCACGGCCTCTGTCCACTTAGAAGTGGAAACTTCATTAATTCCATTAGCTATGTTCCAATCCATCATTGTCACTAATTCTTCAAGCATTTTCATTATGGTCTAATAGATTTTTCCCCAAGAATATCGTCTCTATACTTCAAAAAAAGCATTTATAAAGGTGTCTTTTTGAAATCTCTATTTCTCCTAACTGCCAAGCATCATTATCAAACAATGTGTAGTATCTCTTATCTCTATCCAAGATATGTAAAGAAGAATTTAGTTTGATACTACCTAAACCAATTGATTTTCCCTTACCCAATTTATAGGAAATACTTTTTCTTTTCATTCGACACAGTATTAAGTTCTAGCCGGTCTAGATTTAAAGTTAATAATAACGCACCTAATTCAATATCGCTAAGATTATCAAAATAAATCCTACTTTTAAATGTTATACCAGAATCAATAGGCTGAATATATTTTTGAAAGTTTATCTCCTCCTATTCGAAGAGATTCTTCCAGGAATTAGCTTTAGATATAGGTTGATGCCAGTATAACTTATAGCCTCTAATAGATGCATTAGGGCTATCCCAATGATTAAGTATAGAATTTGGATTCTTTGTATCCTGTTGTAAGTAGAATTGGTAAGATGTCGGTTTTGGTCCCATCAATGGTTGAGGTTTGCTACACTCACACCACTTAGGCTCATTACATAAATGAGCTTCAGAAAAAGATACTCGACCTGCCCAATCACGAGAACGACCTAAAATACTTTCTGTTAAATCTACAACATTCTTTTGTAATTTCAACGCTGTTGGCAAATGATCCCTCAATACTTTTATCATACGGAATACGATAAAAACGGCCATGTCCAAAATTCTGTACTTCACCATCTTTTAGCTATATAAAAACAAGGAACAACGTAAGTTACATCTGAACGACCTGTAAATTTTTGGGCTGCATCACCTATTTTACCCATACACTTTTTCTTTGTTTCTAATAAATCAATAGCATTTTTTATTGGCCACAACACGATTATACTTATAGTCATATTCATAATTTTCGATAATTTTATCGGATATTTTTAGCTGATTAACAGCAAAAATCATTAGGTTTAAAAAAATTCTGACAAAACTTTTTGTACTCATACTACCTGTATGTATATTCACATAACCAGCTTCCCAATCAACTCCAGCTCTGCTTCTTTTTAGATTTCAAATAGGAAACTCATCATAATCCAAAAACATCAAACTTTGCATTTATAATATAAAATTTATGATTATTCGTTTTAATTAAAAAAAGCCTGCCTGAGCTTTTTGTTTCAGATCGTTTTTTACCAGTAGTCTCTTTGACCATTCTCTTCCTATATTCTGATGAAAAGCTTTCCTACTTCTCGATAGAACAAACGACGATCTTCAAAATCACCCACACCAGATTCGCTATTATATGCCTTAAAGCCACTGGCAGTAACTATCTTTAATATCTGCTTAATCATACTTTTTCAAGCTACTGCCTGGAATGATAGGATTATCATTGCCACCAAAAGAATTCTTGATATTCTTCCCCATTTTTTTCGTAACAACATTACCACCAATAAATAGTGGAGTTTGTGTCAAGATATTAATATCTATATAGCCAGAGTTTTTACCATTAGTTAAAACATGTTGCTTATATAAATCTTTCACATCTTTACCAGAGTCTGGTTCAAAAACTCGGCAGGAATAACTTGTTCTGGCAAACTTACAAAATTATATGGCACAGATACTGGTTTAGTAGAGTCTTGTCTGGCTTTTACTACCATTACTCTGATTTCCTCCATTGTTTTTTGCCATACGGGCCTGAGATTCTTTCTTTTTTTCAGCTTGCGTTTTTGCCATATTACACCTCCTTATCTACAATCTTGACATACCGATAATCGGTATAGCTTGCTTGATAGTTATCTAGATAACCTATATAGTTGCGTGTTGTTAAATAGCAATATTTCTTTGATGTAGATGCTGGAATAATTTGTGAAAGTTTGCGTCCGGTATCGACTAAATACGTAAAACCATCTATTCGATTAAGTTGAGCATATCCAGAATTATTTTCGCCAATCAAACGAGAGGTAGAATCTACAAAACTTACAGGTTCACCGGTTTCATCACTAATATAACGATATACTACTTCACCATGCTGTATAGTGAGTCGTAATTCTTCAACATCATTAAAGATACGCATGTCTTGCAAGAAAGCCAAATCAATATCTGTAGTACCGTCAGAGAATTGGAAACCACCTTGTTTGTAATATCCCCATTTCACTTCATGTACTGACCAAGTAATCACAAGGCCATCATGTTTTATAAACTCTTTTGCAGTATTTAACACATTTACTTCAGCTTTAAGTCCACATGTGCCACTAGTTTTTGTATATACACCTTCATGGATATTTAATTGCTTACTCATGAGCCCCCTCCTTAGCTGAAACTGTATCTTCTTTACACTGATGTAAGGATTGAACTAATGATTCTAAAGTCTCAACTTGACCTGTAATAACCTTACCACTGCCATCGATTACATAACTTTCATCATTATAATGAATAGTAACAGAATTCCCCCTTATACGACCACAACCTATTGTACGATTAGCCCCCATTGTAACTTGACCAGTCATTAAATCCTTCACAAGGAGCATTGCAAGGCCTGCTTCACTATCACTACAATCTTTAATTCTTATGTGCAACGGAAACGTTAATGTTTCCCCTTTTTGTATTCCGTAGAGGATGATCAGCAAATAAAGCACCATTCATAACACCGCCAGTAAATCTATCAACGCGAATGCGATGCTGTTCTTCTTGTATATAAGCGGTATCAAAATATACTTCATTTACCAAAACACGACCCTTATGACTTTTCTTAGTCTTATCATTGCTATAGCCAAAGAGCTTATCAGTCATTATAACTCCACGTCCTAGTGTATGTAATATATGCATACATTGATGACGTAATACACCCTTAACAGATGTACCAGGAATAAATAATGTTAGTGACTTATCCTCCCAACCAGCCTCAAAAATAGATTTAATAAGAATCGTATCTTCTAAATAGCAATCCATATCAATAATAAGATCTCTCTTTGCTACAACAGGTGCCTCAGAAATAGTAATCGTTGCACCTGATTTACGCAACAACCAAGCCTGTACATGCTCTGGTTTTGTAAAGTCATAATGCTCTAAAGAGATATCTTCACTAGCAATACGACCAAACCCATTTACCGTACGAGCGCCGATAGAAATACCATTTTTTAATAGATTAGCTAATATGTTAAGAGCATCTTCAATTATATTGACTTGATTTTGGTGACACTCACGAACGACACAATCGATACGTAATGTACCATATGCCCCTGATTCAATGACTTCAAAATCATATTTTGCTCCATCTTTAGTGACACCAAGTACATCATCAATACAAATCCCATCACGAACAGAGATATTCGTATTTTTTAATGGGATATCATTAATTTGTAATGCACTTTGCATCCCTTTATGTTCGTCTATAGAGCCAAATAGTACATTATCCACATCAGATAGAATATCTTTAATAGTTTGACGCAATACCCCTGCCAAGGATGTCCCAGGAATAAATGGATGCCCATCATGATAGGTTACTACGATATCATCTACTGTATCATTTAAGATATCATTATAGACACCAGCTCTAATTATAAGTGGGCTTACTAGTTTAACAGTACCAGTAAGAGTGTACCGTCCCATTATTTTTCCAGAATTTAACATACGACGGTCCTCCTTACTGAATCTTTCTAATATGTCTAAAGAAATATAACCAATATTCGTAAGCTAGAATTGTTGAAAATTCCTCTTTATTAATGCCAACCAGAACAACTAAATTAACAGGGAATTTCATAGTATTCACACTTTCGCCAGACTTAGATAAACAGGCTTCTAGTAACATATCCTTGTTAAAGGCAACAATATAATCCATTAAGTTTACATGTTTATCAGATTTACTTGTATACTCATGTTTTTATCTTGAATGGTTTTCAAATTATTTGCCAGTATCTTATCATCTGCTTTTACTTTTGTTACAAAAAGACTGTAAATTTTCATAACCCTTCTTATGATCCCTACCAAGTTCAACAAGTAAAACCGTAGTAAAATGTTTAGCTTGACCACTTATCTTAGGCTTAATATATGTATCTACAACCTTAGCAGCACGTAAACGAGCATTTAAAATGACTTGTTTTTCTAATATCTTACGAGTAAGTTCTTTGGTTGACTGATGTAAAGATGTAACCTCTATTATCTTTGGTTCTTCTAATTTGACCATTTTAAATTCGCCAGGAGTCCATAAGCGACCTTGACCATAGCCTTCTTGTACACGGCTACCCATACCGTTATACAAAATATGTTGTAGTTTAGCGAGGTCATCTTGTGTCCAACTAGATGGTTTTACTAGCTTAATGACACTACCTGCAGAAGCAGCAGATTCAGTGCTACTGCGAATACCCCAAATACTATTAAAGTTTTGTTCCTCTTGATAGGATGCATGTACGGCACCTATAGAAATATCTGAATCAATATCTTGTACCGCATCACCAATTACATTGCCAATGGATTCATTGCCTAATAACAATGGCGTGTGCAGTCTTATATATACAGAATCATTAGTGCTTACAGGTGTAGGAATCGATGTAATCTCACCAATATCTACCTCACAATGACCATATTCTGTATAACGAGATCGACCAATATAACAGTCTAATTCCTTAGGGAATTGATGAACAAATGCTTCTAATGCAGTTTTAGGCCCTACAACAGTACCTACAAAGACTTGATTCGGCTCAAGGAATTCATAGTTAAAAATATTACCGTCTTTACTACGCCCTTGAATGCGTTCTTTTTCCGAAGATCGAGACATATGTAATCTAATAGCTGTTTCAATTTGTACTAAACTACAATTATTCCCATATTGAACGATAAAACCTTTAAGGCCTTTGAACCCTAATAGGTTACGTTTCTTAGGATCCCAGTCAGATTTATTCTCTGCATAATAAGAATCAACAACATCTCCTGCTACAAACCCAGTGTCTTCAGCTGCATTCTTAAACTTTTGCAAGCTCAATGGTGCTGGAAATGATGTACCTCTCACAGTATCTTTATAAGCAGATACAAAGCGCAAATCACCATAGAATAAGTCCATGAACTCTTGGTTCTTATGTGCTTCTTTACCCAGATTATAGGATTTAATAAAATGAGATGCAAAAACGCCACGCAAAAATTCGTCCATCAATGGATTCACGTGTAGCAGTCAACACACCCGCTGTGGAAGAACTGGCAATCAGAGTTGGGGATTTAACGGTAATTGTAATCTTTACTTGTTCCATAACTTACCCCCTAAAGTTTCTAAATCAAAAGCTTTATCGTTAATTGTGCATTCTATACGACCAAAACCACGGTTACGTTTACCACCAATACCTGTCAAGTTACGTACGGCACAGCTTAAAATAAATCTTTCCGTTTCAGTCATATCATCAATCGCAATATTTCCTTTAAACTCAAGATATCTATTAAGAACACGGGCATTATGCAAAGTCCCTTCAAGGGCTGTTCCACTATCTTTTTCAATCGATGTATAGTACCTCATCGAGGTGTATTCCCCAAGGATACGATCCTTAGTAAATATTTTCTTAAGATGCTCATCAGATTGTAGTACCGCTATATCACTTGCCACCACCTCATAATCTTCAATAGTCAGATTAGAAATAGCTAATTTAGGATTATCCTCTACTAGTTGATTATCAGTACTACGATTAAATAAAACATTTACATCATCGATTGTAAAACTATCTAGCTTTGATAACTCCATCATCTCTGCTACTTCAAGAGCACTTTCATATAAAACACCACGTACACGTTTAGCAGGTATATAAGGAATACCATAACAATCATGAATAATCGTACTATCTGTATTAACGTCTCCTTGACCAGACATAAGCATCGTTGGCGACAATAATTTAATTGTTAATGTATACATACTTACTCCAATCCAGGCAAAATATAATCTATTAACTCTATAGCATCTATATATGGTGTGCACATTTTGCCATCTACTTTAACCCATAATGCTTCTTTTAAAAGCTTCCCAGCCAGATACTTCAGGCATAGATTGTTTTGTATTTTTGCAATTGTTCAAGAAATACAGTCCACATATGTTCATTATCTTGCAATACAGAACGTAATTCTTTTACCTTATTCTGAGCCATCACATGGCCATCCTTAAATTGTTGAGTACACTCTAAGAGTTGCCATAAACCTTCACGTTCAGCTTCGCATATTCTCTCCTTTTCATATACACGATATGGCCCATAGTGCATATTACCGGTTAAACTGCTATATTCATTTGCAAAGAACTGCTCCAAGGTAGGTGCTGTTTCACCATGAAGGAAGGCAAAATCCATCCAACAAGATTCTTTTCAACGATTTTTTCTCATTGTATGCACGCATCTTGGACTTTGCACTATCACAGAGTTGTTCCGCCATTTGATATCCTCTAAAGAATGGATATGACGTAGGAATCACAGCAATACCAGCACAAGAGGAAATAGACATACCATTCTTATCACTCAAAAGCTCTTGCATTAAAAAGTGCGCCGCTTGTACTGCAATGCGAGCATTACAAACAAAAGTAATATCATCACCACCAACGATGATCGGACGGATTGGCAACATCTTATCCTTTTAATTGAAGATGTTTTACAAAAACTTCATATTTATCAATAATCCACTGCACTAAAGATTTAAAAGCTTTCCAAGGTCTTAGTTGCTACTTTTTCAGATAGTGCACTACGTTCTTCTAGTCCATCACAACTAATAAACCTAGCCCCCATATTATTACCGTCAATATGAACGATAGCAATATCATTAACACCTGTTTTACTCTTTTCAGTAGATTTATTTTGACCTAACTCATCAAACTCAGATGGAAATACCCATTCAATATCCTCAGTACCAAATAAATCTTTTTTTAGACGTGTATTAGCTGCTTCAAAGGCATTAAATTTAGAGATAAACGATGTGGATACCAATCGTTTCCCATCATCAAGGTTTACAACTGTATCAGCGGTATCACCACTATAATCACAAATAGCAGTTAAACCAGTATTAGCAGGTCGTAATATAGGATTTAATGTATATTGGTTATTTTTCAATTGCTTAAACAATTGATGTTCATCTATATTAAACTGATTCTTTTTCAAGTGTAATCGGACCTGTTGTTACTCCCACCTTAAGACCTGGATATTGAATCAATACTTGGGATGTAAAATTCTTTAATGATATCCTCAATCATATTTACATGATCATTATCAATAAGAATCAACGCCTTACCACCACCAATATAGGCAACATATACAGGTGTTGGAATAGATGTAATACTATCACGTCTTATTTTCCAAGATGTAATATCAGCTCCAGATTCGATTTTTAAGATAATATCTTTACACAATACATCCTCAAACAATCGATCCACAATATACGAAGCCCCAACATTAGCTTTCAGTTTATTGTTTGCAAATATGTACCTTTGAATCGACTGTACATCAAACAAAATAGCATTTACTTGCATATACTCACTCCTTAACTACAAACAGCAATTATTACCAACTATACTCCCGAAATTGGACAAACTGAAAGTCAATCCTTTTTCGTTTATACCATTATGATAAAACTCTTCTACAACACGTTCGCTAGTGGCTGCTAATACAGTTATTCCTGCGGCCAATAGCCGCTCTACTAGAGCATGACAATAAACAAATTCTCCTTCGGCATAATACAGCAGAAGGATGCAATGCAATAATACGACCTGCATACTCTTGAGCTAACTCTAGTACCTCTGAGGAGGATGCTTGTGGATCAACACTAGGAAACGGTAAATCCCAAAAATATCTCCATATTCGTATGCGGCAGTCAATTGAGCATTCGACCAATATTGTGACAGGTGATTGGTATGATTGATAAACATAGCACTCCTCTTTATAATAGTTTATGTCAATGCGAATTCATTATATCTTCATCTTAAATAATAGCAAATGCTAAGAAAAATCACTCTATAAGTATGCGATTTATGAAGATTTTTATTTTTTATACTTCATATATAATTACAAATACTAAATGGGCTAATAGCTACATACAACAATGTGAATCAGCCCATCATTATTAAGATATATTTTCACAATCATGTTTAGCTATATGTACATCTATTGCTTTGAAGATACGTTATAAAGGATTGAACTTCTCGTTGTATCCATTTTCGTGGTGTTACATTATCAAGACGAGTAATCTCCGTATCCATATATTCTTCATAAAGCTTAATCCATTTCTTTGTTAGCCGATTTAGATAAAAACACCCTTGTTCTGATATATCAAAATCTTCAAGACTTAACATATGACGATTCAATAGCTTTTAATACAAATCGATCAATTATATCTTGTCTAAAGATATCCATTACATCATATACAAAGCTATCCTTTTCTATTATTTGTACTATGTAGTACACCAATACGTACATCTAATCCTACTGCTAATAAAGAGGCTCTTACTTCACGCTCTAAAAAGGAATAGCCATAACTTAAAATTGCATTTACTGGGTCCATACTTGGATATCGGTTTCTTCCAGAGAACTGCCATGGTTCAGATAATAAAAACAAATACAGAAAAATAAGTTCTAGATGCAAGTCCCTCTATACCACGTAATGTTTCTACCTTCTTTGTTCTATCTACGCGTTTTTAGCAAGGCATGGAAGGTATGATTTATAGCCTTAAAATTTGGAATCTCTCTAGTTTTCTTATATTGGTTTAACAAGGAAATTTGCCCTTTTATCTTATGCTTAACTATATACTTTGCACCACTTAGGGCAAATTCTTTATTCTGAAAGCATTCTACTTGCCACAACAAGCGTTGCAATATTGTATGCTCATCACCCAAAAGTTCCTACTAGTTGATACTTATGATCTACAAATTGAATAAGAGACCCTTGTTTTACTAAGGAAAACATAACTTGTGTAGAAATCTGAATTGTTCTACCCAATACTAGGCTGCCTACTGTAGCCATAGGGATTTCTTTAATGATAGCGTGATCCTTTTCTAAAACCAATAATCCCCCATTTTGTCCAATTGATATACCCGAGTCATTACATATAAAGTTTCTAACATCACAATCTCCTTCAAAATTAAATAATTAATATCTTATCCTCATCTAATGGAATCGTTTCATTACACCATATTGGTATCTTGGCAGTATCTGAGATAGAGACGATAAGAAGACGCTTTGTTTCATCACATCTAGTTAATATCTCAAGTTTTTCGCAATCGTTTCACCTTTACATGTGCATACACATAAAAAACACACTATATTGGACACGGTAACAAAAAGGACTCTAGATATTTAACTACCTTATTTCTAGTTTTAGTATCAGAAATATCATAAGAAATAAGATACCTCATCAAAAACCTCCTATATCTATTTAATCCCTATCATTATCGCCTATAAGGGCGTCAAAAATTACTAGTAATAAAAACACCGAAGAAAAACATAGCTACAAATCCAGTCACCTTAAATGCTCCTTTTCTAAACAACAATCATAGAGGCTGGTCTTTTCACCATAATTATTGCCTTCTTTATTCCCGGGTCATAAGAGTCAAACCAACTTTCACAAAAGCATAACCTTAGCTAGCATTGGTACAAAAGTGCGATAATAGCAGCAGTAATATAAAAAAATAGCTAAATAGGTTGGGCCGTTTAAATCATGAATACGACGCGATGCAATCGCTAATTCACGAACAACAGAATACCCAATAATCAACCAACCCAACATCCAGAAAAACTTTTGATACATAAGCTAAACTAATGCAGAGACCTCCAATATAGCCAATACCAAATATCATCAATAAATTCATAAAATAAGAGCGACGATTCATACGTCCAGACAAGTACAACATTGATTTCAATTCTTGCTGTAAATTTTCCATACTGCCTCCTTAACGATGTTCACCAAAAATCAGCCAATAAAGCTAAAAAGCAACATTAACATAAAAAGCCCATACTAGACCTCCTGTATAACAACACTTATTTTGTTGACTACATTATATGAGATTTAGCACGAACAAAAATAATCAGAAAAACTAGAAACACCACGGCAAATGCCGTGGTTTTTAGATCTTACTATATTTAATTTTTCTTATGATACCGTAAACGGTAAAAGTACTGTTGCAACCGACAACCTAATCCAGTAGACGATTATCACGATTTTATTGGGTCTCAATACCGTCAACGATAAGTGCTATTACAATGCAGAAGCTGGTGCTCACTTCAAAGTTGAATTCACGTTTCAATACCGTAAACGGTAAGTGCTGTTGCAACGTGACAGCGTAATCAAAGTAGAACGTACAACTGGCGCGTTTCAATACCGTAAACGGTAAGTGCTGTTGCAACCTAATCCAATGACAAAAGAGGACTTGGAATTGTTAAGTTTCAATACCGTAAACGGTAAGTGCTGTTGCAATGTAGAATACTTCAAGAACTTCAAGACAACTATACAGGTTTCAATACCGTAAACGGTAAGTGCTGTTGCAACGCTGCTCTTGATGAGGTAAAGCGTAATTTAAATTTATAGGGTTTCAATACCGTAAACGGTAAGTGCTGTTGCAACTATAAACGCTCAGCTCACATACGTTCGCTTCGCTAATAAGTTTCAATACCGTAAACGGTAAGTGCTGTTGCAACACTGTTAAATTTGATAACGGTGAAGCTGATAATGGGTTTCAATACCGTAAACGGTAAGTGCTGTTGCAACAGCGGGTCCTAGAAGGACAGTATTCATAAGGCTTAAAAATAGGTTTTGGAAAACCTCATACCGTAAACGGTCAAAATGTGCTCACATCAGATCAAAAGTATCGATCAATATAGATGAATACTGGTAGTAAATGATTTTTTTCTAAGGTTACAGTAATTATAAGGGTTTTTATAAAATTACGTCAATATGAGGTAGGTTTTTCCAAGAGGTCTATTTTTCACAAATTACTATCTTTCGTGAAAAATCTGTCCTGTATCTATTACATTGATAAGCTCTTTAAATTTCATTACTAAAGATGTGGTCGAATCTTCATCGGACGGTTCACAAGCTGTAATTTAATCATATGATTAAAATAGTAATACCAAAAATCAATAAAACTAGAAAAGCAAAAACTACCCATATAAAAATCTATGAAGCCCCTCTTCCGTATTAATAACATGGCTATCTATATAGTTTAATATAATTTGGTATATTATTCATGTAAGATTCATTTAAAAATTAGGCTTAGGAGATTAATTATGGAGCATCATATTTATTTAACATTTTTAAGTGCCATATATGCTGGTGAAAAATTTAATCGAACCAGTGCAGAAAAACTGTTATTAATCCTGAATTACCAGCACCTTTCAACATCATTCTACAAACTAGCGAGTCAGCCTTAAAATATTTACTTAATATTAAAAATAAAAGAAACTCCAGGTTTTACATTAGAAAAACTTATTTTTTTCACTACATCAGAAGTGACCCAAACAAAAGTTGCAGACCCTAAACAAAACTACCCTCAATATATTTGAAGAACAAATCAAGTCATACACATCAAACGTTGTACCTCATTTTGATTTTGATGAGTCTAAAACATATATTGAATGTAAAAATATTGATGATATAAACAATCTAAAAAGATAGTATTATCGATATGTCTACAACTATTATGAAATATTATAATGAACAACCACCTGAAGATACTGTTATATTACACGTTGATTTAACAGGTGGGCCTCGTACTGCTATTATGCTTATGATTGCAATTATTCGACTAGTTGCATTTCAAGGTATTCAAATTGGTTCTATTCTCTATGCAAAATCTTTTATGTAAATGAAAAACAATACAAAACGCAATGAAATATTAGTTTATGAAGGAACTCTATCTATAATATTTATGATATGATTACAGGATTTGCTGAATTCAATCAATTTGGTAGTGTAGATACCTTTAAAAAAACATATGTAGAAACACTACCAACACCAGATACACACATCAAGCAATTACTATCTGCCATGAGTGACTTTTCAGAAGCAATTCGATTATCCAGTCGAGGGATGTTCCAAAACCGCTATGGAAGATATCAACTCAATCTTAACAGAACTCGAAATGTCAAAACAAACGTTTCCTCTTAACACCCAAAAATGGTCATAAAAAACTTTGAATTTGAAGCACTAAAATTGATGAGCAATAAAATTCAAAGCACATATAAACCAGTAATGGATAATAAAGAAGACGATTTAGTATATATTGATTGGTGTCTCCAAAATGGTTATCTCCAACAAGCATTGGCATTATTTTCAGAATTTATTCCTCGTACTATATTACAGTCACAGATGATTTCTTTAGATGAAACGATTTTTACAGCTATAACTGATGATGAAGGCCATGCATCTACGAAAAACTTTAATAAAGTGAATACCATAACAGCGAATCTATTTGAAATGATCAACAAAAGAGCTATAGATATTACAAATAAGATAATTGAAAGTTTTCAAATATATTTAAACGGTAGCTTTTAGAAAAAGAATCTCATCGTATTAGAACAGAACTATTGCCTATCGGCTTTTTGTTACTCGTGAGCAAACAGCTTTCCCTCAATTAGAAGATCAATTAATATGATATTAATAGAAAAATCACTGAAAAAGAAAAACAGAGCCTCTCGAATATTTAAAATATACTACATATGAAAATAATAATGACAATTTGCCAAGCCAATTATTACAGATCATAAGTAACATAGCGATAAAAGGAACAAATATCGTACAAATTAATCAGTTACCAATAAATTTCAGAAAGTATCTACTCAACTTTTACAAATCCAATTAAATAAGAAAAAAGGAGCTAGATGGTATTATCACAATAAATCTCAATATGAAATATCAATTATGAATGACAAAAGTTATATCTAGTTCGTGAAGTAGTTATAAAACATCTTTAAAGACCCTAGTTGCAAAAGATATTTACCGCTATTTATTTGCAAAATCTAGTTACTTATCAATACCCAATGCACTTATTCCTAACTCACTATGCGGTGTAGATGGGCTTATTTTACATCCAATCTTCGAGGAATATTATGATTTTATCCCTAAAATAGTATATATTTTTAAATATGTATAGAATACTTAAAGCTAGTCGTAATGATACAGCCCATGCACGTGAAGAAAAACGTGCTCTATTTAAAAGAAGTGCAGATATACAGGAACAAATAGAACTATGTTTAAAAAGAAATTCGTTATGTAAGAAGTTTTATAACACAATATCACTAGAACCATAAATACATTTATTACGTACAATAAAACAGGTACCCTCTATAACTAGAGTAGCTGTGCCCAAAATTATATCTAGTCTTTGAAGCATCTTAAATGGTACCTGTTATTTTTGATTATTTTTACTCAACCGTCTTGCAACTTCAATACATTTTCGTATTTCTACGTAATTCTGGCGAGGTCTTATATTTACATTGAGCCTCCTTGTTAGCATGATTTGTATCATTACGTGCTTTTTATTTTCAAAAATACTGCTCCATAAAATATATTGTATCGCTTACATTCTCTATATTTTTATGTGGAATGAGAATTCCCGGCATATTATAGATTTCCACCTTACCATTACGAGAGTCCTTAGATGCAATGAGTTGCTTAGCATATTGTCGCGGCGTTAAAGTCTGCATATCAGATTTATAAATAATTAATGATTTATATTGTTTTGCTCCATCAAAAACATTTTTAATATAGTCAACAAAATGTGTTTCGTACTACATTGAAAGCAAAAATCCGATTTAGCATGGAAGCATAGTTCTTTTTGATTAGCCTGTACATTTGTATACTTATTACACGGCGCTACTTTAAATACAGCTTTTTATAAAATGCAATCGCAAAGGTAATAATACATTATTAATGGACTCCATATTTGATGATTTCTTAGAAATATCTCCTAAAAAGAAATCCAGTCAATTAATGTATAGTTTTTAACTTCACGATCTTCAGATGGATATAATGTAAAACCTTTACTATTCAGCATTTTTCGCAATCAGTTTCCAACTGTTGTATCACTTCATCAACGAATTTATTTAAACGATTTGCTCTAACAAATTCATCAGATACCGTTTTAATAAGCTTCCTCTTTTTGAGTAATCTTATGCAAAGTCTCACGTATCTTTTGATCTCATTTTAGGAGATAATTCCTCTTCGCCCCCTCACTACCCAATATAGCATTTTGTCCACGCGCTTTATTTAAGGCATTAAATACTCGCATCGAGGTGGATCTCAAATCAGCGGTATTATAAATTTCATTTGCTGTTTCCTCATCTTCAGCAGACAGCCTTGATGCATCGATTTCAATAATCCCTTTATCTAATGCATATTCTGGCACGTATTCACAAAAATAATGTTAAGGCTTGCTGCAAATAATCATGGTCCAAGCACCAATCAATATACGCCAACTCATCGGATGTATTATTTCTATGGTGATTCAACAATGTGTCATAGGATTTCTCAATAGGATCTTGTAAAAGTTCAACTAACTCTTGATCAAAATTCTTATTAGCTGATGGGTTATCTATTGTACTACGAACTAAGGCTAGACTTTCATCAAGACGTTTGATAGCTTTTTCAAAAGAACCGCGGCTAGAAATATTAATAGCTTCTGAAAAACTATCCATGGCAGATAATAACTCATGAATGGAGGAGTTATTATTCTCCCTATTTTCCGCATCAGAGTTTTCTCGTCCATTCTCAATAAGTTGATTTGCTTTTAAAATGAGCATTCAATTTCTTTTGCACTGCCATATAGTTTAAATTCTTCAAATCCCGCTACTAAATCGAGAAGTTCATATGTATCTTTTATAGGGTGAACAGAACAATCTCCATCCTTTCTACTTGTATAAAATACATCGGCCACTTCGATGCCTAAATACGACATAATTCGACCAAGAATTAAAAATCATCGCCGCATTTCTAAAGCCACCAGTAGTATCAATATATAATCTAATCTTACTGCTAGCAGGTAATGTTTTTTTATAGGCTACTATTTCCTTACAAAGTTTAATGATATTATCACCAAGATCTTTATATTATCAAGGCTATTACCACAAGGGATTTCTTGAATAACTGTAGAAAATAGAGGAGTAATCCCTTGTTCAAAATAGGACTTATAAAAAGTATCTATCTGGCTACATAAAACCTCTAAATGCCTTGTATTCTGTATTGAATTCAGGATAAGTTATTGCTATTTCAGAAGCAAACCCAACTGCCTCCCTACTAATTTACTACGAAGTAAAAATACCTTATCTAATGTAAAAATCAAGGTCCTTTTTCTTCTTCTATTTTTCTTGAATAAATACTTAATTGACGTTTCACTAGTTGTAAGTATTCTCTCAAAGTTATTCTTTAACTCTAGCTTTGTAGCCGTACTAGCATCTATATTAGTTTTTATCTTTTGTTAGTTTTAACCTCACTAGGAAAAGTTAGGTAAATATTATAAACATCTTTAGCCATACTATACTCCTCATATAAAATGAATAGTCTGGTACTATTAATTTAAGACCTCATATTATGTTTTCCTTACATTTTGTATTATATCATGTTATATTCATAATTAAGAATGCTTGAGCATATAGGGGATATAACTACAAGGGAGGCAAAAATGGCAACAACCACTAATTATCTACAAGATTTGGCCAGTATGCGGCAGTTCATCCGCAGTTTAACCTTTGGAAATCATAACAGAGGCAAGGTAAATGCGCGAGGTATCAAAGGAAGTCAACACGATGACATCATTCGACGCCTTGATTATTTTGGCATTATCCCTCATATTTATACCCAACGAGTAGGCAAAGCATCGATTCATCATCTGAATAAGGATGACTTTATCGATGGTTATAACTATTTAAATAGCCTATATGAATTGTATGCGGCCGTACCAGAACAGATTTTTGTGCAATTATGTATCTTAGCGGAACTAGCAGATAACAATGAATTAACGATTGTCAATTTGAATGAAAATATAAATCTAGATATATATGTAGAGCACTATAAAGACTTGGTCAATGTACTGTTTAAAAACGAAATAAAAACAACCCCCGCCCAAAGATATCGATCAACAATATATTCAACGACAAGTAAAAACCTTTAGAAACAATTGGTATTATCGAAAAAGCTGAGCAGAGCAAGGGGTATTCTTATGCTCTCAAAAATACTATCATCGATAGTTTAACAAAACAACAATTAGAAGAACTTGCATTAGCCGTATTCTTTTTATGAATGTATCTATTACATCGGCAGCAGGTCATATATTGCTACAAAAATCTTTGTACTTAATCAATGGATATTCCCTAAAGCAACAACAAGAATCCATTAATTATGAATTTAACAATACATATTTTACTTTCAAAGATAATAATCCAAATAATGTCATTGATGGCGATATTTTTTATCCACTGGCTGATGCATTATGTCGACAAAAAAAAGTACGCCTCACATTCTATGAGCCAGGAAAACCTAAAGAGATTGTTACACCACTATCATTACATACTTATTACGGGGAAAACAAAAATCTTTTATACAGCATTAACAATGGTCGACTACAAATCAATCGCATTGACCGCATCAAATCGCTAGAGGTAACTAAATTCAACAGTTCCGACTTTATACCACCCGTTCTAACATCACAAAAGCTACATAATACTTGTATTCTTCATTTCTTAATGTCCGACGGATATGAAGAAGTCTACGACCAATTTACGCGGCATTTCAAGAAATGTCTCACTGTATTAAGAACTACGAAGGAATATATTGAGCTACAATTAGAGTCACCCGATCTTTTACAATTATTACCATTATTGCGTAGCTATTTACCGTACTTATACATTATTTCTAGTAATAAGCCGAGTATAAAAACTAAATTCTACAATAATCTCTATGCTCTCTCGGTATAGAATTTGTTGAACCAGAAGGTTATAAAACGAAGGAAAAACTCAATCCATTCCTACAACCACCGCCATCTAAAACAAAAGAAGATAATTTGAAGAAAAAGAAACAAAATAAAAAGCAAAGTGAATCTGAAGTTGAACTTGGTTATGTATCTCCTGTTCTTAATGATATCAATTCCATCACATTTACCACACAATACCAAATACAACTCGATTTAGTAAACGGAATGTCCTACACAAAACAAGATATTGATAATCTAATCAATCATCGACGACTACTCACAACAGATATATATAAAAAAACTTTGCGAAACGATGATTACGAACAACTATTAGCCCACTCATTAGTATCACCTATTAACGATACAGACCATGTTGAATCTATCTTCTCCAATTTACCACTCGTCATTATTTCTGATGCAGAACGAATGTTTCTGAAAGACCTCATTAGTGATAATCGTGCAAACTGGCTGCTTTCACAAGAATTACAAAAACAATTAAGCGAAGAATTAGATGCCATTGAAACGACATTCCCAAAAGGAGCTTGGAGTAGCATTCCAACCATGACAGACGATACTCCTTTTAGAATGGATGTCATCATTAAATGCTTGCAAGCAATACAGCAAAATGTACGCATTACAATAGAGGGTAAGGAGCTATCCCCATGCCGATTAGAATATTCTGTTGGCAGTAACGGGTATTCCCTCATTGCCTATGAACATCAAGAGAAAATATTCATAGCTTGTTCATTACGAGAAATAGAGACTATTATGGTACTCGATACACCACGTCACTCTGAATTAGAAACAATCTATACTAGCTATAGAGATGAATCCAAGAAAACCCTTACTTTCGTCTTACACAACGCTAATAATGCTGTTGACCGCTGCTTTAATTACTTTAGTAACTATACTATTCAAGCACAAGATGTCATTGCTGAGGAATTTACTATCGAAGTAAGCTACTTACCATTCCAAGAACAAGATATTTTGCGACACTTATTAAAATTAGGTTGTGCTGTACGCATCATAGACGAATGTCCTTTACGCGAAAGATTGGAGATGATATACAAAAACTGCTCTTATACACGCACCTAGTAACTGATACAATATAAGCATAAATAATAGGATATAAAAATTTAATATACTACAGATATCGGTAGTATATATTCTCCAGATATACAAAAGGAGCACCCCTCTTGGTACAGCAAGAAAGGGATGCTCCTTTTATCATATTTGATTATCGATTCATATAGGTCATATATTGTTCAATATCTACATTGTCTTTTATTAGTTTTTCACGATAATTTTTGAGCCGTTTTAGTATCATTTACTTGTTCATAGAACCGCATCAACCCATAAATCATGCGATGCTTAATAGGTTTACCAGGATTATAAATAGAATTCTTAATCTTATCACGCCACACAATAGCTAACGGATTATTGCCAGCTTGTAACGCAATGAGAGATAAATTTGTATATATCAATTCCCAAGGATGACTATTAATAAGAACTGCTTTACGTATATCTTGCTCTATACGATGCAATTGGTTTGTAATAAACGCATCAATATCATCTCTATATAAAACATATAAGGCTTTCACATACACATATAAAGCAAAAGCCATAGATTGTACATATACCTCTTGTTTAGGAAGGGATTGAATATAAGATAGTTGATCGGCCAATGTATGAGTGCCACCAAAATAATCGACCGCTAATTGCTCATAGGATGCCTTATCGCCAACCTCGATATAATAATGCAATAAGTAAGATTGTGTACGGTACGTATCAGAAGATGTATCATCAAAAATAGAAAGAGCATTTTTGAAAAACTTCTCTGCATTAGGGTCTTGCAAATACGCATACACTTGTCCCAATTGGCTATAAGCTTGCCCTAAACTAATGGAAGCACTAATATCTGAGCCGTAAAGTTTAGCACGTAATGTTTGAATATGTTCTTCCATAGATACAATATCACGTGATGCTTGGAGCGCATCTTTATATAGATAACAATCTACGACGCTTACTACATGACGTTTTAAAGTCAATAAATAATCTTCTATTGGCACATATCTAGACCAGTGTCGGCATGCAAGAAAACAATATTCGGCCAAAGAATTATCTCCCACATGGTTAAATGCAGTCATGCCCGTATCATAGAAAGCATAAGCAATGCGTCCATCTAATAATTCTTGATTCTCCAAGCTGATGACTAATTGCTCTAGGTGTTTAAACATATAGACTAATTTATTAGCATTACAATTAGCGTCATCCGCATAATATGCTAAATCCTGAATAGCTCGCTCAATACCACGAACATCCATTTCGCCATGAATTAACTCTTCAATATGAGGGAACCATTCTGTACGATAAAATTCAGCAAAATTACTTTCACCATGAGCACCATCATACAAGTAACTTAATGCAGCCACATAATTTTGATGGCAAAATTCTATCATGGCCTGCTCATAGTTAATATCTACATCGTCATATACGAATAGGAGATTCGGTGCAGATCCATTTAATTCATCGGTTAATTTACGAATAGCCTCAAATCGACTCATATCACTAACTAATGTGTGTAATTTTCCATGAAAGCTAAAATGACCACACAAGAAATTAGCTAAATATAAAAATGCATACTTTTCAGTTTCTAAATAACCTTTTACATCATAGTTGATAGACAAGGCCTTAAAGGTCTTAATATCCATGTTTAGACGATTATAATCTACAGATTTTAGTTCCAAGGCTGCCCGATAGTTAAACTCATTAGCTACCTGAAAGTATACCTTATGAGGATTCGGTTTAGTTCCACGTGGAAATACATACTCTTTAAATCCAAGCGCTTTGAACTCTTCAATTTTTAATAGGATTGTCAGCTGCAACCTCTGTTATGCGAGTTGGCAAATCAAACTGAACCCGATTAACATCTAAATTATAAGGATTATGAAAGACCAGTCTAGATACTGTAGCATCAGCCATGTGCCAATACAGATTACTAACTGTATCATCATGTGAAAGTACACCTGTTTGTTCATCATTGAACATACTTTTTGCCTTTTTCACTCTTGAACATAACTGCAATAGAATAAAATCCTCTTCGAGGAACTGGAAAGCAATTCTTCCCCATTGTATGTGCCGTGAGCAAAAAATTCAGGTAATGCAGCTGCAATAGCTCTTTTATACTTAGCCTTTTCAGTAATATATACAGTTTTTCTTCGCTGCATAAGGATTTTTTCTTCGGAATGTTCCGCTTCTGAATCTAGCATATTTAGGTACATAGTCTCAGTCGGTGAGATCCGCCGAATCTATCTTCTGAAACTTCGCCCTTTCCGTTTACTATAAAAAGGCTTCTGGATATGAAACATTTTCTTTATCTGCAATAACTCTAAAAAGCGATCTAAACGTTGTCTTTCAAAATTAGCATCCTGAGAATCATCTAAATCATTATAGATAATCCCAGATATATACAGTATATTCTTCTTATTATCTGTATTTTTACTATTCGGTTTTAAGAAATTAAAATCTCCATATTCATCAATCGCTATAGTAATCATATTGTAAACCCTGTAAAACAAACTACTACGAAACAAATACAATACGTCTACCCCTAATAATCTCAGAATGATTAAGGGGTAGATATATTAACTGCTAGACACATAGAAATATAAAACTTTTTAATACATAAATACATTTTATTATCTATATTCTATCATCTTATCTTCATAAATAGAATAAATGAGCTCAACAATATAGCTCAATAAATTACAACACTTATCTACTATACCTTTATCATACTTTTTAAGTTTAATTTAAATTAATAAATTAACTAAAACATAAAACCTTTTTACCTCAATTTTATGCAAAAATAGACCTATCCATATGACATCATACGAATAGGTCTATCGTTTTTCATATTCAGTTAATACTTTCAAATTTAACCCTCAAAACATACATGTACTAAACCAAAAATCTACACTAATAACATATTAAACACCTCCTAGAAATCATCAAAGAATTCATCTACTAACACATCTACTACTACGTCTACTACTACATCAACTGCTACATCCATCACTAAGTCTAATAATTCGTTCATATTCTATCACCTCATATTTAAATAAAACAATGTACTTGATAATAATTTAGTCTTCTAAAAATGCACAAAGTGCAACTACTATATGAAACCTTCCCATGCCATTGGCATAGCTACTAATGCTAATAAAGGTAATATGCAAATCTCTCCTTTCATTCAACTATTTACAAAACTATCTAGAATTTAATCATCAGTACCACTAAGCACCGCTATTAGTACTGCGACTGCAGCTTCTACTGCCAAAGGTGACATATAATCCCTCCTTAACTTTACAATTTGCATCATTATAATTTTTAAAATTTATTTTTACTCATTTCATACACAACCTCTCATTCTATAACTACGTTAATCATGAAGCTCAGTATGTACCAGTAAATCAATGATTACAGATTCTTTTCTCTAGGATGAATCCCAATTGCTAGGAACTAAATAATTGTTCACTGACTACATATTCATTATATGTTGAAAGTTTTTATGTGTGTAATCAATAAAACTAAGACGAATCATAACCACCCGTAGAACGGGTGGTTTGCTCTGACCCTATAAGGGTCTTTCTCTAGTGGTGGCCCTCAAAGAGGGCATTGAATGATCTGACAACCACTCTATTACCACTGGCTGCCCCCTACTCGGGGGCTTTTATTTTGCCTATTTTACTGGCTCACCCGTAAACGGGTCGGTGTATTCTTTAAAGTTTAATGTATCTTGCGCTATATCCTCTTGTAGTTGATTGCGAATATACTCTTTTATCGCTCCTTCATATCGTCCTACCGTATCCACATAATATCCTCTACACCAGAAATGTCTATTTCCATACTTATATTTTAAATTTGCGTGTTTATCGAATATCATGAGGCTACTTTTACTTTTTAAATATCCCATAAAACTCGATACGCTTAAATGTGGTGGTATCGTTACTAGCATATGAATATGATCCGGACAGCATTCCGCTTCTATTATCTCTACATTTTTTCTCTTACATAAATCTCGTAAGATTTTACCTACATCAGCTTTTATCCGACCATAAATTATTTGTCTTCTATACTTTGGAGCAAAAACAATATGATATTTACATCTCCATTTACTATGTGATAAGCTTTTTACGTCATTCATTGACATTGAACCTCCTATGTTGAAATGTTGTGGTTGCCAGACCAACTTCATTCTATCACTAGGAGGTTCTTTCCTTTTCTCTAAGAATTTTTTACCGACCCCCAGTTTAACTGGGGGTTTAGTCATGCCTATTCGGCGTAAAAAAAGACCCGAGTATTTCAAAATGATTCACTCGGGTCCTTTTACTATGTGATTTATATATTGGGTTCATTATATCTATTGGTTATAGTACCGTACAACCAACTTCAATGAATTCAAATCTGTGCTATTTCAGAACCATAAACGACAAGCACTATTTTTTATCACCTTCACTTTACTCCTTTGCTATCACACTCTCTTCTACGCATACCGTAAACAGTAGATGCTACTACAATTTAGACATGTCTAACCAATTTATTAACCAACGTTTCAATACCATAAACGGTAGGTGCTGTTGCAACAAAACATTAGACGAATTATATTGGAACTTAGTTGAGTTTCAATACCGTAAACGGTAGGTGCTGTTGCAACCCACGAACTTTACGTAGCTATATTCATATAACTGACGTGTTTCAATACCGTAAACGGTAGGTGCTGTTACAACTTCAAAAAATATGTTTCTACATTACCTAAATTCTAGTTTCAATACCGTAAACGGTAGGTGCTGTTACAACGCGACTAAAAACTTCAAACGCAACGACTTCGATCCGTTTCAATACCGTAAACGGTAGGTGCTGTTACAACGAGGAATGGTTTTGAGGCTAACTTGTTGAGGTCTTTACAGTTTCAATACCGTAAACGGTAGGTGCTGTTACAACAATAAAAAATGAGAACACAAAAAGCAGAAAAAATGGGTTTCAATACCGTAAACGGTAGGTGCTGTTACAACAGCGGGCCTTAGAAATCTAGTATTTATGGGGTTATAAAATAGGTTTTGGAAAAACCTCATGCCGTAAACAGTCTAATTGTAATCCCTTTCGGTCAAAAAGCTGACAAATATAGATAAATACTGGTGGTAAATTATTTTTCTAGGATTATAGTAATTATAAGGTTTTTAAATTCTGAGTCAATAAATGAGGTCGTTTTTCTTTTTATTCTAATATTACCCTTTGAGATATTCTAATTCTACAAAAATTTTTCTATTAATACTTAAACCTTACAGCTATTTCGATATAATAAAAAGACCTATTCATATGACATCATATAAATAGGCCAATTATATATCATTGTTTTTATTATTTTCAAATTCTACTCTCAAAAACATGTGCTAATCCTAAAGTTACTAAAAGGCAACATAATTAACACATCCTATAATTAATTTTTCCAATAATAAACACATAAGATTGATACTACAAAACCAGCAAATGGATAAAAAGATTACCTCCTTTTAAAGTTGGCTATTCTCGATTACGGCTGGATTGTACTGAGCGGTATATAGTAAACCCCAATCTGGCCCCTTCTGCAAAACTTGCCCATGTGGATACTGCTGCTGCAACTGCTAATAATGGTAACATAATTGTTCCTCCTTAGTTTAATAATATTAATATAGTGTAAATAAATACTTAATATCGAAACGCCTGAGTAAAGTCCTTCAATCACGACTAGAGTCATATAGAATGGGACTAAACTCATTGACTACATCTTCATTATATAAAAATAGTTAGTATAAAAATATTCAAAAATAACTAGGACGTAAATTATTAAAGAGAGCTCTTATTAATAATGAATTGTAAAAATATATTGAGACAAATAAAAACTCATATTGGAAATCTCGTGTAAAAATGTAAATAGCCACAAATACATGACACGGAGGACTCTAATATGAGCTATATACATCTTACCATAGAAAACGAAGTCAAATAGAAGTTTTAAGAAAAGAAGGTTACTCTGTTCACAGAATTGCTAGCTTAATCGGTGTCGTAGCAAGAGAATTAAATCACGTTAAAGGCGAATATTCTGCGATTAAAGCATATCAGTTAGCAATTAATAAGTCTGCTAATAAAGGCAGACCAACAAAGTTAACACCTCAATTAGCGGATTTAATGAAATCCAGATTACAACAAACTTGGTCTCCAGAAGAAATAGTTGCTGCTGAATTAGTTGGAGTTCTAAGCTTTAAGACAATATATTCTTGGCTCCATCGTGGTTTTCTTACTGTAACGGAAACTGTACTTCGACGGAAAGGGAAAAGCCCGGTACACAAGAAAAGTATGGACAATTCACTGTTAAAAGAACCATTAAAGAACGACCTCAAGAGTTAAAGACCGAAAGGTTTTTGGTCATTGGGAGCTAGATACAATGGTTTCTTCCAGAGGCCAAAGTAAAGACTACTTAGCTACATTTGTTAAACGTAAAACTCGATTCTATATAGCAGTAAAATGGGGACCGAACTAAGGATTCTATGTTTTTAGCTATTAGTTCGCTATACAATACATTAACAAGTAAAGTATTTAAAACCTTTACGGTGGACCGTGGTAAAGAATTTTGCATGCTATGAACAAGTTAAAACCGAGTTTGGAATACCAATGTATTTTGCCGATGCCTATACAGCATAGCAACGTGGATCTAATGAAAATAATAATGGTTTACTTCGAGAGTTTTTCCTAAGAAAAACAATTTAGCTAAATTAACACTAAATAAACTAACAGTATACAAACACAAAATATAAGCAATCCACAAAATGAACTTTATCCTACATATAAATCCCACTAAACTATACAATGATTATATTGGAAAAAAACGATACACCGATAATCAAAGATACTAAGATACAAAATCCCGAGTGAATCCAAAAATACACTCGGGGTTTTATGTTAAATATAAAATTTTAATACCGTAAACGGTAAGCACTGTTGCAACTCGCCGATAATACAGACCAAAAAGCTATTTTACGTAAGTTTCAATACCGTAAAGGTAAGCACTGTTGCAACATTTAATTATTACAAATTACGTTTCCGCTTTATCTGAGTTTCAATACCGTAAACGGTAAGCACTGTTGCAACTTTAGGTTTAGAGTGGGAAATTGATGGTGGCGGTGAGAGTTTCAATACCGTAAACGGTAAGTACTGTTGCAACTTAACACTGTTAAAGATGTCGGCATCGGTGCCGTAGGGTTTCAATACCGTAAACGGTAAGTACTGTTGCAACAGCGGGTCTTAGAAATCCAGTATTCATGGGGCTATAAAATAGGTTTTGAAAAACCTCATACCGTAAACGGTCTAATTATACCCACATTAGGTCAAAAATACCGACAAATATAGATAAATACTGGTGATAAATAATTTTTTCTAAGATTATAGTTATTATAAGGGTTTTCAAATTTTACGTCAATATTATGACTCTTTTTTTCTTTCATTTAATTTTCATGCAAAGATTTTTCTAATATATGTAATACTGCTCCTGATTCTCATATATCTGACAATCAATAAAAATATAACAAAAGGCCTATCCATATGACATCATACAAATAGGCCCAATTATATATAATTATTTATTATTATTTTTCAAATACTAGTCCTCAAAGCAAACATGTACTAAACCTAAAGTTACTAAAGGCAACATATTTAACACCTCCTATAATTAATCTTCTAACAACCAACACATCAAAATTGTTACAGCAAAACCAGCAAATGGATACATATAACTCACCTCCTTTATAAAATCAACTATGCTTGGTTACGACCAGAGCGTGTAGCTTGATATACAGTAAGCCCCAATGTGACCCCTGTTGCAAAACCTTCCCATGCGGATACTGCCGCTACTGCAAATAATGGTAACATAATTGTTCCTCCTAAATTTAATACAAATTAATACTGTGTACACAAACAGTTAAATATAAGCAAGTGAGCATTCCTTCGACTATGAACAGAGTCATGTATACGGAGTTAAACTCATTGGCTACATCTTCATTATATGTGAGAAGTAAATATGAACGTACTCAAAAAAACTAGGACGTAAGTCATTAAGATAATATTTACATTGATATAAAAATACTAGGTCCCACATCATATGTGGGGCTCTAGTATCTTTCAAAAACTTTCTTATATTTAATTATTAGTAACATTAAGAATCCAATTAATCCAGGCACGCACAGTACTAGCTCTACGCTTATAGGTAGCCTGACTATACGGTAATCCTGTTTTCGGATTAATAACACCAGCCTGTTTTATAAATTCCGCAATCTCACGATCGGAAAGTCTATTGTTAGATTTACAGTAAGCCTTATATGATAAATTAAAACTTTTATAAGACAAAATAGCTTCAATTAATTTTTAGCTGACGTTTTTTATAGGACATAGAAAATAAAGATTTCCTAATTTTGTTAATGTATAACAATCATGTCCATTCATATCTAGTGATTTTTTCTACAAGTCCTAAATATCTCGCTAGCATCTAAATAATAATAAGATTGGCGCTCATCAAATGAATACTCATCTGTAATAAAGTTCTTTTCCACATCATTTATATAAAGCAATTCACACATATTAATTATACGTTTAAAGGAATTTGCTTGAGGAAATGGAATCTCAGGCTCTTATTAAGATGTACTTTTTTCAATACCTTTTTGTACATTTCTCTTTCTCGAAATATGTGTATCTTCTAGACAATATCGTTTGTGTTTTACTAATTCTAATGAATTATAATGTTGTACTTCTTTAAATCTATATTCATAGAGATAAAAAAATACTATTACTATAAATTAAAAATACCGGACGTACTGGCTTTTCCAGCCATTTTTTGATGCCAAGTTCGGAAAGGATAGTATAACTGACGAATCAAGAAATTATCTGTCAAATCTCGTTTTGTTTCCATTAAAAGCAAGACTATGAATACCCTCATAAGCCGCATCAATTTCAATTTGTGAATTTTCTACTGTTACAGTTGATTCTTTATCAGTTATATCTGTACTAACAACATCCGCATAAAAAAGCAAATGATTCGGAACTCATGCGACCCTGAAACTGTAGGTAATAAACTTTTCATCTTCTAAAAAGTCCGCAAAAATTCCAGATATATAGGCCATATTCAAAGCCTTACTTTCACTATTAATAGATGTTACATCTAAGCTTTTAATATGTTCAGGAGGTCTTAAATAGGTAATCTCTGATGTATCCGATTCAAAGTTATGATACGCATTTATATGAGAGATATAATAATCACCGCGCGTAATTGGTAGAATCGATAAATTATTTTCTTCAAATAAATCTGGTCGAGCATCAGAGTGATCGAATTTAACAGCTAATCGTGCTTCTTGAAACTCTCCGATTTGCTTAGCAGAAATTATAAAGTATCCCTTTATCCTTAATCGCATCTAGAATATGATGCTTATCGTTCAGCTTAGTCCATGTTATATCTATTTTCGTTTCTTTTTACTTTTTACTCATAGTTTCTAACTACAACCTCATCGACACAGCCACGTTTTTGAGCCTACAGAGTTAATAGCACGTTTTGCAGGAACAATAGTAATATTGAAATCACTATAAATATCTTGTATAAATTCTGTAGCAGAGTTTGAAAGCATAAATTTTATGCCCGCTGCATCAAGTTGACGGCAACAGTCTCGTAAAGCAATTTGGTCCTCTCTACTGAAACCGCCTGCATTATAGCCAGTAAAGCTTGCCGTTACCGATATGGGATCATATGGAGGATCCAAGTAAACAAAAACTATTTTTCTGGCAAACCTTGAACAGCTTCAGAGTAGCTCGTATTTAATATTGTTACGTCTGCAGTATTAAAATACTCATGTACCGCACGTAGTGTACTTTCATTAACAATATTAGGATTTTTATAACGACCAAAAGGTGTATTAAACTCACCAGCACTATTTACACGATACAATCCGTTATAACAAGTTTTATTTAAGAATATAACACGTGCAGCCTTATCAATATTTGTTAACTGATTATAAAATTCTGCATTACGGTCCCAACTTCGCACATCATAAAAGCATTCTTTTGTATTCTCAAACTGTGATAACCGCTTAATCAATGCATCCACATCATCCTTAATAACTCGGTAAACCCCTATTAACTCGCTATTAATATCATTAATGATTGCCTTCTTTGGTTGCAGTGCAAATAATACAGCACCACCACCAATAAATGGTTCACAATAGGTAGTATATGTTTCTGGAAATAACGGCATCAATCGTTCTAGCAACTGACGTTTACCGCCTACCCACTTCACCACTGGTGACGCTAAGTCTATCTTACTCATGCATGCAACCCCTTTCTAAATACTCTTATTATTGTAACCTAAATGAGCAAATAAAATCTATAAATTTATGAGGCTACATTATATAAACCAAAAAAGGGGGTGTAACAGAATATGGTTTTACCACATTCTTGCTACAACCCCTTTTTAAGAGTAAAAAGCCTTTAAGGTATGTTTATGATCACCTTATTTTCCGTATTATATTTTTCTCCCTATATGTCCTCCTTTTCTCTCCCCTCTTAACTCTACTTTCACCCTCCAACGTGTTATCTCGTTAGGTCTCTCCAGGCGATAAATAGTTCAGCCACGACTTGTGGGTTTTGGCTGAGTTTTGATGCGGGCTAGCATTTTTGCGCACGTAGTTGCAGTGTTCTAGCATGGCTTCGTTCAGTTTGTGTTTAACGTGACGCGGGGATTGGTACACCAAAATCGGTGCGAAGTTTCCCACGTGAATATAGCTCGTATCGGGTTCCGGACCTTCCGTAACGATATATTCATAAGGTATAGCCACGTTAAAGAGGCCGTACACCACGTCTTTGCCGACAGGACGCCGACATTTGATATGGGCAAAGGTTAGATGCGGACCATAGGTCTTAGGCGATGTATAGCTACTACGCCGACCGTCGCTGGTCATAATGTAATTGGGCCTTAGCCCTTCCTGTACCGCCAGCTCCGCGTAATGGTGCGCATCGGCAGACAAACCAGTTCTTCACGGCCATCTACGAAATAGCACTTCGTACTGTCACCACCACCAGGCTCATAAGTAGGAATAAAACAAACAATGTGGTTCTTTGGATTCGTGTAGATCAAATCCAAATCCTCTCCCTTAGATAGCCGAGTGGCCATCAAATCTGTTAATTCATCATGTGTTATCATAGGAATTCTCTCCCTCTAATTAGGAACATTCCTTCAACAATACAATGAACACGTGTTCTGTGAAAGCAGATTCGCATGCTTTAATCTGCTGTTGCTTTAATTGTATATCATACTGAATATTTTTGTAAATATATACACAAAACTATAGAAATTTATGTATAATTAAAGAATTTATGATCTTGTAAAAAGTAATACATACCTTGATGTGTCAATATTTTTCTCATTTAAATTGAGAATTGCATATTTTATGTATATCTATTAATCGAGATCAACAGAAATATACAGATTTTTGGAATATAAATAAGAAATTAAATTATATTAACACATGTACATTACACTAACGCCCTCCCTTAGGGCTAATGTATTCTATACATTCTAGATAGACCTAGTTCAATAGACTAAATTTGGTCTAATGCACTTGTATCTTATTAAAATCTGTGGTCAAGTATCTCCGCAGCTTTCGTATGGCTCGTTCATGGCGGCGCTGGATGGCTTGGCGGCTACAGTTCAGTTCTTCACTGACCGATACCAAGCTTTGGCATTCTCCGTAAACGCGACGCAATAGGTCACGCTGATCCGGAGACAGTCTGCCTAACGCCCACACGAGACGGGCTCGCAGCCTTTGTTCTTCGTCAGCGGTCATGATCATATCTACTATATTCTCACCAGATGCAAAGATATCCATGCCCACCGCTACGTCTCCATCGTCAGTAGTACGGTCTGGGATGTGAATCTCACGATGATTGCGCAATCGCTCCCGCTTCCAGTACCGCATGTAACCGTATCTAACACCAGCTTTCACAAAGCCAGCAAATGGTACGGGCCCCTCTAGGTCAAAGCTATAGATGGACTCCATAAGGATGGCCCATAAATAACTCTCTACGTCCTCACGGAACTCGCGGTTCCCCGTGCGATTGGTGTAGTGCAATATGAGTGGTCGATACCTGCGGCAGAGCTCGATTTGTGCCGCATCATGGCGCAGCTCATTGACGGTCCACGGCTGATATCCTACCATCTGGATCCGCATATTCGGCTTTTGACAGATGGACACGAGACTCTTGTCCGACAAGGACGTTAAGACCTGATGACCACAAATGAGAGTTTGTAATTTCAGCTCCTCCGGAGGTAATGATTTTGGTCGTAACCCCACAGGAGGTAACTCCTGTGTTTCTAATTTGTCTAATGTGTTTGTATCAGATTGTAAGTTTGCAGTTTTTATACATGTTCTTTTGTACTAAAGGTTCTTCGTTTTGGTATAACATAAATCCCCCTTTCCTGCCATGGCATAGCGCTTAACTACACAATAACGCGGAACGGGGATTTTGACAAATCGGCAATTCCTTGAATTCTGTACATTTAACTGTATCTGTAACGTAATTTCTATCCATAGTATGTCATAACTATACGACCAATACAGTAATTGCTGAAAATAGAATATTATTAAAAACTAGTTACTAAAGGCTAGTAACGAGTATTAGTAGATAATTCTAACAGTAAATAATAGTAGCAGTAGTAAGTAGTGAATAATAGTAGTAGTAAAAGAGCAATAAAGAGTAGTAAAATACTAGCATTATATACAAAAATAACACCACATCATAGGGATGTAGTGTTATTTTTATAAGAGGAATATAGTACTATCATTGGGTATAGTACACAATCAAAGATTGGCAAATATAAACAATCTTTGATTAGATAGCAATACATGCAGCTTGCACAAAGTCTTTGAGCTGCGGTTTTACATGTGTGTGGTACACATCAGCGCCGTTACCGCGCACGATGTCGCCCTCAGTATTTATACACATAGCGGTACCAGAAATGGAACATGCTAGTTGGTAAAGTGGTAATCTGCGTATTTCGCAGGTCCACGGCTATTAGCTTGAATGCGACCGACGAGCCCCATGGACATGAGATCGTTCAAGCGGGATGTAAAGGTGCCGCTTTTAATTTGGCTTGCTTGTAAAAGCTCCACGTAGTATGGTCTTTCAAGGGTAGCAAGGCCAGACAGAATAGCGTTAGCACCTGTTATATTTTTCATATCTCGATGTAAGATATTCTGTGTTTCTTCAAATAGAGCGCCCGATACGGAGAAGAACAAATTAATATTCGTATCGATGCTTTCACCATTATCAAAGTACTGCACGTACGCAGGCAAACCGCCTGTTACAGCGAATACAGTGCGCAAAATCGTCCTGGCATAGTGAAGACCCAAGGATTTCATATCCACCAAGGAGAATGGTTTCACCTCGAAGTATTCGGACACGAACGGACCGATGAGGCTGCGTTCACCAATGATGCGGCCATCCAGTTGTTCCAAACCATTTGCCATCAAAATGATGTTCAAACGACTCGTATCTTTATAAGTATCTAATAAATCACGCAAGTGAATAGAAGTGCGGCACCGCCTCCACCAAGGAAGGATAGTCATCAATCACCACGGTTTGCGGAGTTTTTACACTGCTTTCAAAAAGCCCTACAAAGGCTTGATGCAAGCTATCTACAGGCTCGAACTTGTCCTGATCATCAGTCGGAACAAAACGTGCCTCCAGAGCTCTATTCATATCAGCCACATGGACTGATTCATTGGCCATGCGCCCCGCCAAATATAACGCCTTATGACGGCGTGGCTGCGAAGCCACATAGGATTTACCACTGCGATGAGGACCGTACACAACACACAAGCTCATATTGTCCTCAGCGATACGGGACTGGATACTCTCTATAATCTCAGCACGTCCCACAAAATTCATATACTCTCACCTCCAACTGTCTATGGAGATTATTATATCATAAATTTAAATCATTTTTAAACTTATTTTCATATTATTAACATGACTTTTTGATTATGTTAAATTTTTACGCATAAAATATACTTATTTTTATGGTTTATTTTTACTCATGCCATTGTAAAAGTATAGATATTTACTACCTTTATATAGGTATATAGGTATTAAAAGAGCATACGGGGTACGGTATATAATCTGTATTTTACAGTCAACAAATATAAAAAATGACGTGCCTCCTAGAAGGTAAGACACGTCATTTGCATTTTACTCATATTTAATGATTGCTCAACTTGTATAGCTGATTTATATATCTGATTTGTATTGCTAAATTTTATTGTTGAATTTGTACTTGCATTTTCATGAATAGAATACGCTTAACCGCTTCGTTAAGGCGTTCATTGGTTATCGTTCCATTTGCCACTGCCTGTGTTAACGCCCGATGGACTTCGTCGATATGAACTGTGTCCGCATCAACGAGGATGAGATCGCTACCAGCCACAACGGAGGCTACAGCGTAATCACCTATCTTTTGGTTCGCCTGCAAAGCGCCCACATCGATACGGTCCGTCATGACGATACCGTCATAGCCAAGGTCCTTGCGAAGCCAATCTTGGATAACTGGTTTTGACGCACTCGCCAAGTGCTGGTTATCAATAGCTGAATTTGAATATGGCTCATAATGAGCATATAGGTATTGGCTGTCGTCTGTGCGATGAGTCGTTTAAAGACGGCTACATCATTATTGTTGAGGAGTTTCTTTCGCCTCATCAGCGGTATTAAAGGATGCGTCTCCAAGTGTGACCGCTGGGAAGTAGTTATAACCAAACCACATTTGATTGATTTGATAACGCTCTGCCATGGCTAGGTCCATATAGCCTGCCCAAGTCGGGTCAGATGTGTAGGACACATTTGGCACCCCAAGGTTCGCATTGGGCCCAATCACAAGATTAAAGCCCATATCGTGCATTTCAATGGCCGATCGGGTCGCCAAGTTAATGATACGCTCCATCGGCAATTGACCTAACCGATTAGGTTCTGGCAAGCGCAAGAAACTATCGTTAGTGTGCAACACTTTATCGCGATTCACCGCGATGTACGGCGTCACCATGCTGGCAGTCATCGCCGTTTGCATGATATCGTTGTTGAGCTTTCACTTGATTTTTTTATTATGTATATTTTCATTGGTTAGCATAACGCCGCTCACACGATATTTGCGGATTACATCCTTTTGGGATTGCCCCAATGTGTTGCCATGGAGGCTAATCATCATCAGCTGCCCTACCTTGTCCTCTCGTGACATGGCTCCAAGCCAAGTGTTCACCTTTTCAGGGACGGGCTTGTTCGATTCCATGACGGCGCGGTACGATACGGTTCGTACCGCCTCTTGCTCTGCCTGACTCTCATGTTGGCATCCAGTTGTACCAACGGCAGCAACTATTAAGACTATGCCACACAGGGCACGCCGTAAAAACTGGTTCATCTCTCCTAGAAACTCCTTACTGCTTATGCAATATGATAGCTATGGGCCTCTCTATGTATTTCTCCACACACACCCATAGTTCTCCCTTTGATCCAAATAGTATGATTCTATATTATACACTATATAATTCATCTTTTCCTCATGATAAAAGCAAGTTCTTATACTGAATTCTCATAATAAGTTTATACAGTGAGAATAGGTGAATCCTATATAAATAAAAATCCTACGAATCGTTTGTAAGGTGATGCTCATAATAGCCAAAGCTATTAAAGTATCAAGTCACTCTTGACTCGTAGGATTCTATTTTTATATTGTTATCCCTTAAAGAACTAATACAATCTTAACGCCTTTGATTACTAAAACATTTTCGAATTCAATAATCAATCATTAAGTAATTGCTAATGAGCTATGCAAAATTAGCCTTTGAATGAATGAACTATGCAAGATTAGCCTTTGAATTTAGGGGATGTTGGACAAGTTTCAGGCGTTACGTCTTTGCGCGTACCAAGAACCGCACTGCGGTCTGTGTAATGTGTATGCAAGAGTTCATGTGCCTTGTGACCCAATGGTTCACCCAAGAAATCTTTGTACAATGTTTTGATTTCTTCGTTTTCATAGGAAGCCACCCATTTGTGGTTTTCATCCGCTTCGTAAAGACCACCAATACGAGCTTCCTAGTTTTCACTGCTTGAGGCAATTTAGTGCGCGGTTGACCGCCGCCACCGATACAGCCGCCTGGGCGTTTCACAACTTCGATGAAGTCATAGTGTTTGCCATTTTCTTTCAAAGCATTCAAGAAGTCACGAGCGTTTTTACCACCATGAACGACAGCAACGGACAATGTTACATCATCGCCCAATTGTACAGTCGCTTCTTTTACGCCATTCATACCACGAACTTCCTCAAGGTGAGTCAATGCGTGTGGAGGTGGCTCATTGCCAGTCACGAGTTTGTAAGCTGTACGCATAGCTGCTTCCATAACACCACCAGTGTTACCAAAGATGATGGATGCACCAGTTTCCATACCGATTAAGTCATCGAATTGGGAATCTTCAATAGCATTGAAATCGAGGTTCTCCTCTTGGATCCAACGGATGAACTCACGAGTTGTGATGGAAATATCTGTATCCATGCCAATGGAATCGTCGTTGTGGAAACGAGCTGCAGCATTTTCTTCTTCTCGTTTTGTTTCTGCTTTTTTAGCAGTACAAGGGTTTACAGATACGGACACGATATTATGAGGATCGATGCCTTTTTTCTCTGCAAAGTATGTTTTAATCATAGCCGCTTCCATAGCGATACAAGAACGTGTGGAAGACAAGTTAGGAAGCAATTCTGGGAAGTAGATTTCCGCAAAGCGTACCCACGCTGGGCAGCAGCTTCTGAACTGAGGAATTTGGCCGCCTTTGTTAAGACGATCTACAAGCTCAGATGCTTCTTCCATGATTGTTAAGTCAGCACCAAAGTTAGTATCTACTACATAGTCTGCACCAAGTGCACGCAATGCACCAACCATTTTACCTTCAAGGAATGTACCAGGTTCATAGCCGAAGCCTTCACCGATAACTACACGAACAGCTGGAGCTGTTTGGATAACAACGATTTTTTCAGGATCTGCAAGTGCTGCTTTCACCTTATCAAGCTCGGATTTAGCATGCATGGAGTCGAATGGACATGCAGCCGTACATTGACCACAGTGGATACACACTGGCACATCACCGTTGGCATCAAGATCGTAGTAGTCGAGTACGCTCATTACGTCCGCACAGGCGCGACGGCATAACGTACAGTTTTTACACTTAGAAATGTCGTGATAAATGGATGGATTGTCGAGCGCAATCGGCACACGTTTATCGATTAATTGATATTGAGACATGAGGACCCTCCTCTAACAAACTATAACTACTAAACTTTTTCGGACGAAATATGCTAAACTACAGAGCACTTCGCCCTAAGCGTACTTCTTCATCATATCTAGTATACGCTATAGTGAAAGTTTATACTATGTAGAATTGTTACACTTTTTACAAAAAATCTATAATATAAATCACATTTTATCGCTGAATAGACAAATAATTCATCTATTTTAAAGGAATTATTTTAAAGGAAATTAAAAGAGTAATACTAATAGAGAAAAACGCACGCCCTCCAGAGGAGAACGTGCGTGTGAAGCTTTCACAAAAATCATTAGTCTAAACGAGACATGACTATTTAACAGTGTATTACGGCTAAGCCCTGTGCTCGTCTATAGGATTAGATTATTTACCGCCCCAGATAAGTTGGAATACTGCTTGTGCAGGAGTACCTGGCTCAACCTTACGGCTGTTTTTGCTAGGTTGTTCCTCTTTCACAACATAACCTTGTGGATCGTAAAGAGTAACCCTAAGATCTTTTACCTCTTGTTTTTATGGTTGAACTCTTCAGTCACGATGTAGTGGTAACCTTCGTAGTCCATAGCTTTAATATCCATTACAGCTTTTTTATCATCTTTTTTAACGGAATCATTGTCGATAGACCAAGTGATACCGTTGCTGTCAGTACCACAGTGTACCAGTTAGCAGCATCAACACTACCAATGCCACCAATCAATAAAGCGCCTGCTGCCAAAAACAGCTGCTAATGTTTTTCATATTTTGCCTCTCAAACTTAAATACAAGAATATGAAATCTAGTATATTCGATAAAACTAAATATTTTATGAAAGACAAACGTGCTCAACCTTTATACCTTCACATAATAGGTAGAACGTCCGCCCCCCTTACGACTAATTATACCATTCTTCACAAGCGTACGCACCGCGCCTTCAATAGAACTATCACTGAGATTTGGACACCATTCTCGAATATGTTGCTTTGTGAAAGTCCCTAAATGATTGTCGATGGCAGTTTGCACCTGATGTATCACAGAACTGCTATTTACCAATAAAGAACTACGGTCCTCAAAGTCATGATACGCGGCCAATAACATTTGTAACCAATACCGAATGAAAGCCGTAGGACAAGAGCTTTCACCATACCAGGCATCACTAGACTCGCGCAAAGCAGCATAATACATATCCTTGTTTGCGGCGATTTTAGCCTCTAAGGACACATATTTACCAACCATAAAGCCACTGCGATACAACAACAATGTCGTCAACAATCGACTCATGCGACCATTACCATCGTTAAAGGGGTGAATGCACAAGAAATCATGAATAAATATAGAATCGCCAATAGCGGCTCCACCTCACCATTGCCAACAACGCGATTATATTCCGTGCAAATCTGATCTAAAGCCTCCGCCGTTTCATATGGGGCCAATGGAGTAAACAAAACCTCAGTACGTCCATCTGGATAGGTGGCGCTAATATAATTCTGCACACTCTTTAACTGCCCTCCACGAGCATTAAACTGGTACTGATAGAGAATCTTATGTAACTGCAAAATATGATTTCGTGACAACGTTATGGAATCATAACTATCATGGATGATATTCAACGCATCACGATAACCCATGATCTCTTGCTCATCCCTGATTTCGAGGCGTCGTCTTATCCGCCACCAACTGCCGAAGGCGTGTACTCGTCGTCACAATCCCTTCAATCGCATTCGAAGCCTCCGTACTCTGCACCTTTGCCAACTCCACAAGAGACTCCAACACCGCAGGACTCTGAGAAAGCAAAACCTCCTCCTTGCCATTTGCCCGATAAATCCCAGCAATAAGACTCTACATATCCATATCCCATGACAAAGACTGAATCCGACCATACTCAAAAACGATGCATATACACACCTCCATTCCGTTCTAATCCCTCATAATAAAATTATTCCCTTTAAATTATACCATAAAAATAAGGGAATAAATAATTTAGATACATTTAATCATACGTACAGAAAGGGTTCTATCTCTTTGAGACCGACTTAGGTCACTTTCTTCTGAAACGCCGTTTTGGATACATTTCCTCATCAGGAAATGAGAAAACGGGTAAATATATCTCGTAGGACGACTTAGCTCGCTTTTTCCCGAACGCAGATATCTTAAATTTCCTCATTAGGATTAAAAGAAAACGGGATATATCTCGTAGGACGACTTAGCTCGCTTTGGAGGACGTAGAGATATATCCCGTTTTCTAAAACTAAAGAGGAAATTTACCAAATCAAGTGATACACGTGATCTAAATTACTTCCTTCTTGTATTTGTATTTCTGTATTGTCGTATGTTTGGCCACCGATCATATAGCCTGCTGGATTGTATGCTTTCATCTCGAGCAGTTTCGCAGTCTTTGCAGCACGATTAAATTGCAAAGTATAAATAGAGTGATCACCGCTAGGGTCAACAATCTTTAAATTCAACTTAGCCTGTGCATCGTCTTTCTCTACCGTATCGTTATCGATGTAACCAGTACGACCATCCGCATCAGTATTAAGAGGATACCAACTTTCAGCATGAGACACGCCCACACCAGCACTGAATAACAAACCTGCTACCGCTAAACATGCAAACCATTTTTTCATAACCGTTCTCTCCTGATTAGAAAAATCTAAACAACTATGCATTTCTGCATAATACAATTCACTATGACTTCATTATAACACCATAATTGCATAATGCTAATAAAAACTCTATAAAATGCATAAATTATATAGAACCCCTAAGGAACATCTAGCAAGGCCCCTATGGGCTTTAAATAATCCAATGGATTTGAAGCCTGATATTCGCCCTGTAAGATTGGTAAGAAAACAGAAAGCCCCGAACTGTTCTGAAAACGACTTAGGTCACTATGGAGGCTTTCAGGATAGTTCGGGGCTACTTATACGTTCTGAATATCTAACTAGACAGAGCGAATATCAGCTTCTATTAAATTGTTGGATTATTTACCCCATAGGGCCTGCATAACTTCCGCACCCATGGTATCTTCTTCAATTTTCGTAGGTTTTTGTGCGTCTTTGCTGGACAACAACGCTACGCCAGATGCGCTGTATACGGTTGTATCAAGTTCTGTCCATGTTTTTTCTTTACGATCGATGCGTACTGTGTAGATGTATGTGAAGCCTTCTACATTGTTAATTTTAACAAGTACTGTAGCCGCATCATCTGTTTTATATACAGAAGAGTTGTCGATAAACCATGCTGCATCGTCAGCGTCAGCATCAATATAGTACCAATCAGCCGCACTTGCTTGGCCAAAGCCACCTACAAAGAACACCCTGCTGCAAACATAACAGCTAACCATTTTTCATTTCAAAAACTCCTTAACGCTAGAGACGACCATCTAAGATGGCCGCCCATGTTACTTACATATTTGTATCTTAATTACTTAATTATATTATTCTTCAGTTGCGTCTTCTTCGATTTCAGAACCTGGAATAACAGCAATGCTAGCTACTTTATCACCTTCGTCGAGGTTTTGTGTTTTCACACCAGAAATAGCTTTACCTTTTTTAACAGCAATATCGTTCATGTTGAAGCGAATAATCTTACCTTGTTCAGAGATAAGCATTACTTCGTCATCGTTATGAACAACCTCTACGGATACTACGTCGCCAGTTTTGTTCGTAATCTTGAAGTTCTTAGAGCCTTTACCACCGCGTTTTTGCAATGTGTAAGCTTCCGCATCATTGCGTTTACCGAAACCCTCTTCGGAGATAGTAAACACTTGTGCTTCGCTTTCATCAGCATTAAGAACACCAGCGCCTACAACCACATCGCCCGCATTAAGTTTAATGCCGCGTACGCCGTGAGCCGCACGTTTCATGAGACGAACGTCGTTTTCATTGAAGCGAATAGCGATACCCAATTTAGTACCAAGCAAGATGTCTTGGTTGCCAGTCGTTACGTTGACGGAAATCAAGTGATCCCCTTCATCGAGGTTGATGGCATTGAGACCAGAACGACGGATGTTGCGGTATTCTTCGATAGCTGTACGTTTTACAACACCGAACTCAGTTACCATGAATAAGTTTACATCTTCATGAATACGTTCAAGGTCGATCATAGTTGTAACGGATTCGCCTACAGCTAGTGGCAATACGTTAACCATAGCGGTACCGCGAGAATTACGAGAACCTGCTTCTGGCACTTCGTATGCTTTCAAGCGATATGCACGGCCAGCGGACGTGAAGAATAGCAATGTATTATGCGTGCGAACATGCATAATTTGCGTTACATAGTCGTCTTCCTTCGTCTTCATGCCGATAACGCCAGCACCACCTTTATGTTGGTTGCGATATACGTTCGCGTTCATCCGTTTGATATAACCTTGTTTAGTCAAGGTAATAACCATCTCTTCATCAGCGATGAGGTCTTCTACATCAAGGTCGGACGTATCGATTGTGATTTCAGAACGACGAGGATCGCCGTATTTCTTCTTCATATCATCCAGTTCGTCTTTGATGATTTGACGTTGGCGCGCTTCGCTAGCCAAGATAGCTTTCAAGTCTTCGATCAATGCCAACAATTCCTTGTATTCGTCTTCGATTTTCTCGCGTTCCAAGCCTGTTAAACGGCGTAAACGCATGTCGAGGATGGCTACTGCTTGTTTTTCTGAAAGCCCGAATTTTTGCATCAATGCGTTACGTGCGATTTCGTCAGTTTGAGAACTGCGGATTGTAGCGATAACTTCATCGATGTGGTCGAGAGCGATCAACAAGCCTTCCAAGATGTGAGCACGCGCTTCAGCTTTGTTAAGCTCGAATTGAGTACGACGTACGATGACATTGAGACGATGATCTAAGTAGTAACCCAATACTTCTTTCAAATTCAATACGCAAGGATGACCATCTACGAGGGCCAACATAATCACGCCGAAAGATTCTTGAAGTTGAGTGTGTTTATATAATTTGTTAAGAACGATATCTGGTTGTACGTCAGCGCGCAATTCGATAACTATGCGCATACCTTGACGGTCAGATTCGTCGCGAAGTGCTGTGATGCCATCAATAACCTTGTCACGGCTCAAATTTGCAATCGTTTCGATAACGCGAGCCTTGTTAACTGGTATGGGATCTCAGTCACTACGATTTTTATGCTTGCCCTTCGCCATTTCTTCAATGGTTGCACGAGCGCGCATTTTTACGCTGCCACGACCTGTGAGTATGCTTTTTAATGCCTTCCCGGCCCAAAATGAGCGCCCCAGTCGGGAAGTCTGGACCTTTGATTTGCGTCATCAATTCGTCCACAGTTACATCTGGGTTATCGATGAGCATTGTAAGGCCATTACATACTTCGTTAAGGTTGTGCGGTGGAATATTGGTCGCCATCCCTACGGCGATACCGCTGGAACCATTGATGAGAAGATTTGGAATCTTCGCTGGCAATACGGTAGGTTCTTGCAAGCTTTCATCATAGTTCGGCATGAAATCAACGGTTTCCTTGTCGATATCAGCGAGCATTTCTTGCGTAATTTTTCGCCATACGTACTTCGGTATAACGCATCGCAGCGGCACTATCGCCGTCGATGGAACCAAAGTTACCGTGGCCATCTACCAAGAGGTAACGCGTATTGAAATCTTGTGCTAAACGAACCGTTGCGTCGTAAACGGATCTATCACCATGTGGATGATACTTACCGAGTACGTCACCGACGATACGAGCGGATTTCTTGTATGGTTTATTTGGCGTCATGCCTGTTTCGTGCATCGCGTACAAAATACGACGATGTACTGGTTTCAAGCCATCACGCACATCTGGAAGAGCACGCATTACGATTACGGACATCGCATAATCGATATAGGCGTTCTTCATTTCTTTATCAATCTGAACGGGATGAATATTCCCGTGGGACCATTGTTGGTCTGCCACAATCTCACCTCATTTTACTAACACTATAATAGAATTATCATATAATTATAGCATTTTTGCGGTTTTAACGCTATATTTTATAAAGGTTATACCCTGTAAGCTAACCTTTTCTAACAGAAATTATAATAGGTGGCTTACTTTGTCCATACGCTTCTCTCACTTGCTCACGAGCATCATGCTCACTTCGTGCGTCAACAGTTACAGTGGTAGATGCACTTTTTACCTTTCATAATGAAATTTAACAGTATATTTAGACATATGTTTGCCCTCCTATAACTAAGATCATGTAATTAAATATCTTCAAAGCAAACTTTCTTGAATTTTATTCTTTATTTCAAGTATTTCTGCATTCAATTCTTCTATATGATTACGTAACTCAGCTTTATCCATATCATAAGAAATAACTTTAGCCGAATAATCTTCGCGCTCAACTATATCAATCTCACACTCTTCTCCCATTACTTAAACGCGTCCAATACCCATATGAGATCCATACATTCAGCAGAATAATCTCGCATAAGTTCGTCGTAAATGTTCTAATTCACCTAACAAAACTATTTCACCCCTTTAAACGAAACTCACTTTGTCTGGGATTGCATATACTAAAGTTGCTTTTTAAATTTATGTTCATTTATCTTAATTTTATCAACAAACTCCTGATAATTAGATGTATGACGAGGAATTTCTAATCCACACTTCATCACATAAATATCTTCTCTGGCACTTACATTTTGTTCATGTTTTGTACCTTTGATTTAATCGTAATTTCTCACTATCCTTCCCCGTAGACTCTGGATATAAATAGTATCCTATTTTTAGCATCAAATCTAAACATATACGCTAATACTTGTAAATAATCCTTACTTCGATGTTATCTATAGGTTTATATTTTGCATCTGCAATAATTCGATTATTTACATCTCTACCAATAAAATCTGGATAAATAAGCCCTTGCTGTCTATTACCCGAAAATAATTGCTCCGAACCAGAGCGAGATTTATTTTTAGGATGATAAAAATCTTTACCAATTAATAGGTTAATATATTCCTCCCAAAACCATGAACCATCAAATAAGATGCCATATATTTATTATAGCCTCCCCTATTTCTCCTTTTTGATTATGCAATATTAAAAAGGCATAAATTTTGTAAAGCTCTATATTCATGATAGTATGCATGCCCTTACTAACATTTTTATTCTTATCAATAATACTCTGTCTAGTATGTACCCTATACGTATATGTAGCATCTACAACTAATTGCACTTCATTTTTTACCTTTGAAAGTAACGCTTTGCAAACGATTTACTCTGAATAAACTCAATTGTATGCCTTATTAGCTGCAAAAGGTAGTTATCGTACGAAAACTCTCTTTGCCTATAGGCAACACGACCTATGAAAGGAGTATTACATTTTATATGTCTTGCAATATCAATTACCCCTTTTATATTTCTGTCATTATATTCATTATAAACATATTGTTTAAATAGACCCTTTCGTATTGCAACGTTTTAAAAGATATGGAAATAAAAAGTATAAATAGTTAACAATACTATTATCATAGCTAAGATCTGTTTCTAGGTTTACAACATTGGGAGCATCGAGCACTCTACTAAGCAAATATTGAAAAATAATCTTCATGGTTATCACTAAATCTCGAACTTATAACTAGTCGTTCACCTCCATAGCCAATAAATCCCATAATATTACTAGTTTTATAGACACCATTTTCATCTTGAAGAATCATCTGACTTTGTTCAAGATCTTCAGATTCAAGTATTGCTTCTGGAAATACAAATACACCTTCTTTTTCCAAATTTTTAACGTCACATTAAGAATCTTAGTCTCTAAATTTTTGATCTTATAAAATGCTTCTTTCTTAATTTGACTGTTATCTCTAATTCTCAGTAGATTCATCGTCATTACCAAAATAAGCCACCTTAAAACTATCCATTAAAGAACTTTCATTATACATACCTCGAATATAATCATATAAAAGTGGCTGCAAAATAATCAGTCCACAAATCATTAACATCAATATCTTTTAGATGTAGGAAATATGATGGACCAATCTGATAATTTTTCATTTAATCCCTCAGTCTCAGCAATTACCCTATTTAAAGCATTCATTCTATTAAGCGCATCTTTTTATTTCTGGAGACAAAGAATCTAACATACTCTCACGATCATTTGGTGTAATTTCAATAAAACGGAAACGCCTACGCATAGCAAAATCAAAACTGTCTCACGGAACGATCATATCATTCATTGTCCTATAATATATACATTCTCAGGAATGTAAAATTTTTCATTGGTTTCATCATATAAATTTGAGTATTGTGTAGATACTGCTCCAGTTTCCCTCTATACCCAGGCTCTAAAGAGAAGAATAATTCACCAAAAATTTTTGGAAATTTCACCACGATTAATTTCATCAATGATGAATACATATTTTTTTAACTTACCTTTTTACTTTTTACCTTATTATGGTCTTTTTAGTAGAAATCTTGTCAGATACAAGCTCTTTATAAATTGAAAAATAATATGAATCTTTTGAGTATACTGTTTACCATTAAAGAACTCCATAACATCTTTAACCGATTCAAACTTCTACCAGATGTTAACAACTCCTTTATTTTTCAAGCTCAACTGAAGCATATTTGCTTTATCATTACCTGGTATAGAAATAACTATATACTTCTCATTAAATCCAATAATATTAAAATTATTACCGTCTTAGTTTGAAAGACTTGCATATTAGATAAACTATTGAAAGGAATTGATTAATTATATTTTTGAATAATCGCCTCTTCCCCCAACATATCTTCAGACTTTAAAGAATAGTTTTTCGTAGTCAACTCTTGCTCTTTCAATGAGCTCTTAAAAATTCCATCTTTCAATACAAATTCCATCTTACCATCAATGCCAAGACTAGGGCCTTAAGCCCTCAACAAAGTCCGTATAGTCATAACTAGGATGAAACTGTACAAATTCTACTTGCTGCTTTTGTTCTTCAGTAAGTTTATCCAAATCAGTCTCTGTATTATCTGTAATAATACTTGCTATTTGTTTAGAAAGATATGTTTTCCCCGTTCCAGGAGCTCCTCGTAAAATAATATTTTTAGCTGAAATTAATTTTTAACATACGATTTTTATATCATAACTATTTATACTACTATCCTTCAATTCTAAAAAGCCTCCTATACGCTTTCCATGAGCATCTACTAAAAGAAGCACTGAAACTTATTTTGCTGATACATATATTTTATTTAATATAGAGTTATTTTTTATTTCAGTTAAACTAATTGCTCTACGCCAGATACTTACAGGTTGAATTATCAACTCATCATCTGGAATAACGTTTATAAACTTCCCTCACCTATAAGCCCCTTAGCCTTAGCATAAATAAGGGCTATATCATCAACTTTAATCTTTTTAGTAAAAATTTCGTCGTCTAGTTTTGCTGTTATCACCATAAAAATTATAGCTAATAGGTTCTTTCCAATCTTCCCAAGTATTGAAGTCTGCACCAAGTTCTGCTTTCACTTTTCTATATCAGCACTTACTATCCAATAATTTATTTTACTCATGCTTACATCTCCCAAAAAGTTTATTCATCTGTTATTCATATTTTAACATAATATGCTCTAATATATATATATAAACAGCCGACTATAAAAACTCATTTTTACCAAATTCAAAAATATAGGTTCTTTAAAATATAAGAGCTATAATGATCATAATCTTAATAAACCTATAAGTAACACTCCAAGAATGTATAATTTTATTCTAATCAATAAATATTTAGGGATTATAATCCCAATTCCACCAAATTTAACGAGTTTAAGGATTACAATCCCAATTCACCAATATTTTTTTATCCGTTTAGGGATTATAATCCCTAAACACGGTTATCAATATAAATCTCAATACATATAAAGGACGTGCACAATCAAATCGATTTACGCGTCCTTTATATCTCATCTAACTATACTTACACATACTGATTAAGACTTTCATCCTTTTAATAATTCACTACGGTCACAGGATCATTATTTCGATACTTGCGACCTATATGGAGGATATTCTCGTTCATTGTTAACTATGTTCTTTTATAAACTTATCAAAATCAGAAATTACCTTCTGATGCGTATTAAACACTTTATATTCACTAACAGCTTTCTTTTTGAGCCTGTGTCATAGAAATATTACCCTTGTTTGTTAGGATATGATACTCATTAAAGTCTAAAAACTTATCAACACTTTCAATAAAAAGGCTTTCATAGTAAATGTTTCACGTCGTTCGATAATACGCTCTATATAATCAAAAAAACGAAGATATAGTTCGCTCTAATTGTTCAATCTCTTCAATGGATAAATAATTTTTTGCTACAATTACATCCTTTTTATAAATCCGTCCTTCCGGTCCAGATTCCCAAGTAGTCAATCCCATATGATTCTTTGTAGCATCCGCATGACTATGAATGATTTCTGCAGACAGTTTGACCAGTTATGGCATAATGAAACTTATTCTGTATCGTTCCAAAAAAATCTCTAGTTATAGGTGATTGTGCATCATAATCGATTGCACACGCTGCAAATATATCTGTCACTTGTTGATATATACGGCGTTCACTAGCACGAATTGAACGGACTCTCCGTAATAACTCTTTAAAATAATCTTGCCCAAATGCGCGTCCATTTTTTTAGCATATCATCATCAAGGGCAAAACCCTTTATAATATATTCACGCAATACGCCCGTAGCCCATATACGGAATTGAGTTGCTTTTTTACTATTTACACGATACCCTACCGCAATGATGGCATCGAGATTATAAAAATCCGTAAGCCTCTTTACAGTACGTAAGCCTTCTATTTGAACTTGTTCCATTTTGGAACAAGTTCCAATTTTTTCTAACTCTCCTTCAGCATAAATATTGCTTAAATGCTTTGATATAGCCTGTGGATTAACATCAAATAATTTCGCCATATCTTTTTGAGTCATCCAGAATGTTTCATCTTTGAATAGTACATTCGTAGAAACAGATTCATTCTCTGCTTGATATACAATAACATTTCCTGTAATCGCATTTTCTAAGGATGTCATATAATCCCCCTCTATATTTATATCTCATTTTATTTCATACTTATAAGCTATTCCTGCTTATTATTTAATGAGCTGCATGATATATCATATCGTCCAAGATCTTAACAAAGTCTTGTTCCACACCTGAAGTATCATTACCAGTACTACCTATGCCTGTTAGCATGGTTTCTTTCCAGTCATTTCTTGCCTTATACCTAAAACCTATCAAATACTGGGCTTTCGTTTTGTCCTCTTCTCCGTTTGGCAAATAGTAAATGCCAATGTGTCTTTCAGCGCGAGGATGCAATAGAGCTGGGTTATCTTGTGGTTTATACTGGCTATATATGGATTTCATAAAGGTTAGAATATCTTTACCCTTTACAGACTTATCTACAAAGATAATCTCATTGGACCTGAATAGGGGTATCTTATTAGTACCTGCTACACGTGTGGCGCTAAGTTTAGATAATTCTAGGACTTCCTCATGAGGGAGCCATCCGAAGTCCATACAGCTTAGCCCTCCTCCACAAGCTTCCCATTTAAATGAATTAAATATTCTTCGGAATAAAACAAAATTCGCATTTGTATCCCGCTCTCCACCAGGCACTGGCAAGGTTGGACGATGCACCACAGAATTGGTGGTAAAGAAAAACCGTTGCTTTCATCATAAAAAACATACACATTGCGCTGGAAAGGTTTCTCCTTCTCCACCACAGCAGATTGAAGAACTAGACGAGGATGAACAACGCTGAACTCCTTTTCCACACTAGCCTTGATATCCTCTGGCGTGGCAGGATCACCGTTTTTCCGTCGTCCATATAAAGAACAACCACTCAATAAAAATGTACAAATACACACAACAACTAATGATATATACCTAATCAACTGCTTCATAGATACACCTCTCCCTGACCTATTTTTCCTCGCACAGCCTGTTGTATTTCCCGATCAACAACGGTAATTATGTCTCGTTCAATCTACTCAGAACTCTTATCTTGATAACCAACACCACTCATTAAGGTATCTCGCCAATCTTCCGCCTCTAATTTTCAAACTTATTAGGTACAGAGCCTTGCTCTTGTCTGTTTCACCATTTGGTAAATAGTAAAGCTAACCTTACGGCCATACACGCTACTTCTAAGGTCTCGTCACCATTAGGGTTTATATAGAGATATATGTCTCGTAACATACCCACTACACCAGCACCATTAGATGTTTGATTAAGAAAAACAAAATCCCCTTCATCATACAAAAGGCGCTGTACTTTTTACCATCTGGACGCATGAGTTTAGCACTGATGAGCGCCTTACGCTCCTCATTATTAGCTATGTGAAAGCGATATTTGTGGCAGGAAGAGCCACCTCACTATTTAGATGATTTAAATATGTATCTGCATACCAATACTCAGCTTCGTTTCTCCTGACCACCTGAATAGGGTAGCTCAGGAGTCTTCACATACACACTTGTAGTAAAGACAAAACCATTATTCTCATCTAAAAAAGTATACTCATTATGTTTATTAGGGCTTTGTAGAAACAACCCTAGAAGACTGCAGCACAAGGCGAGGATTATAAGCCGAAAAACGCGCCTCAACCATTTCCTTCACATCATTTGGCGTATACGGATCCCCATCAAACAGCGTTATCCGAGAAGAAGTACAACCACCTAATACAACACTACAAACACACACCAAAACCAACAACACAAACCCTAACAAACAAAAGGCATACACAACCACACTCTCTCCACATAGCCTCGCATATCAAATATTTCTATCCGAGACCCAATATACGAACTTAACTATGAATAAAGCTTAAGCCACAGTTAATCCTCTACCTCACCCCCTTCTCCCAATTAGGGGCCCTGCCCCATGCGAGGTAAAGTGCATTTGATTTGTTAATGGGTGAAGCAACTAGTTAATAGAAAACATAAGTATGGATGGGACGGATTCACATATAACGTTATAAAAAAGGGATGCCCTTATTGATGAGCGACTTAGGTCACTATGGAGCAAAGAGATAAGGGAATCCCTTTTTTAACAATCTAGCATATTTGTATTCGGGCCCCATCCATACTATTTTCGGTTATTCACCATTAGCAACAATCACTTAACTAGCGCATCCAATGTATTCATTCGGAAGTCTTCTATTACATTCATAAAGGATTGATTATGAATAGGATTTTCCGTCATTCCAAATAGGTGGCTTTTACAGTCGCAGTCAGAGGATCCAAATTTAGGCACGTCCCATTCGGCAACGCCACGGACCGCATCAGCGAGAGCACATTCCGCATCATCTAGGCTAGTTCGAATTGGCAGCCCTGCTATCATTTCGCAGTGACCACGGAAGTAGTCTAGATGCCAGTGCATTTTCTTCCGTTTTCGCTTATGGCGCTCAATGCGTTTCGTTAAATTCGCCTTTGCAGAGCCTACGTACATATAGTAACCCGCCTTGAAATGCATCAGCCCTTTAGAGCCAATCTCAAGGTCTAAATCATGGTCGAGATTCATGACCATCACGTACACGCCACTATCGTGAGCCTCTGTGTCGAGAATGCTACTCGGATAGGAACATTCATGAGTTACAGTAGGCATGGTGAAAGTCTCATCCCACGCCACAGCAACGGCTTTCCAGTCTAAAGAAGGTGCTACCTCTTTAAAGGTTTTGGCAAACTCCAAATCTGTATGGTAGATCCGGCAAGAACCACTGCGCTCTATCCCATTGTACGAGGAATAGAACCCCTGTATGGTAGCCTTCGTTTTGTAGTTCTTTCAAATGTAATAAATGCTTGCGCCCTCGTTCTGTAATAGCATCAGGGAACATGGCTCCCGTTTTGGAGAATAGCGTACAAGACTTAACCTCTAACAAGAATTCATCACCTTTATCATTGGTGAGTAGCAAGTCAAAACGTGATGATGTGCCATATGGTTTAACCGTATACTCCCGCCTCACAACGCGCCACTCTTCCCATCCAGGGATCAGTTTATTTTCGATCAAATGCTGCGCTACATCATTGCTGTAGTTAGTGTCGAGCATAATCACTACGCCATCGCGCTCGATGCCAACCACGCGATATTTCGTTTTCGCATCAGGCTTATCGTGAGGCACGATGTACATCGTTACACCGGTGAACAAGAGCTCCCACATGCGACCAGGATTTGGCAAATGAGCGAGCACACTTTCACCATTTAAATCTAAGGTCACCACAAAACGGTTCGGGCGACCTGTATATTTCGCTTTTAAAATTGTATTGTAAAGGACTTTCATTGGTACTCCTACATCAAGAATATTCTATGTGTCTATTATACGCTATTTTGTTACAGGATGAGAGTCCTACGGATTATACTTTGAAAGTCCTTACAAATTGCATAATGAAAGCCCTAAGAAAAGCCTAAGAAGTACCACCTTACATATTTACAAAAACTGAATTAATAATTCACCACAGTTACAGGATCATTATTGCGGTATTTGCGATTACTACGTTGATAATCTCGTTCTACCAAATTCTGTAGCGCTTCTCCTAATAACATCCAAAAATCATCAGTGTCTTCCGTTGGTATACCAAGAACAATGGAGTTTCCTTTGGAATAGGTAATACATGTAGAGGTTATGTTATCAATAATTGGCAAATACACAATAATCACACCACATGCTGCTAACATATCCTTAAGAGGCTCTTTCACACCGATTAAAGGTTCACTAGAAAGGTCCTTAATTTTTGGTATAAATTTTCTTAGTAACTCCGAATCATAAGGATTAATCTCTACAAAACGAGCCTGCCCTTTTGTGATTTGTACCAGTGTATAAATCGCACTCTTTTTAGCTGGCTCCATATCCTTAATATTTTCATATACTAAGGGCATAACCATTTCATCAGCTACATTTTTTAAAGAAGCTACCTCAAAAAACTTCTGTAAATTATTGACCTGCTCAGCTGCCTTTTTTGTTTCTGGAACGATACCCAAACGTGCAAGTTTAGCATAACCAAAAGGCTTGGCAAAGTTGATTTCTTCATCAATGGATTTTCATACTCTACTAATATCTGCTCCCTAACTAGCTTCTAAACCATTCCAAAACTAGCCTCTACACCAAACACCCGCTCAAGACGCATTGCCACATCTTGAGTTAATGGCACCTCTCCATTAATAAGCTTACTAATGTGTTTTTCACTCATATCCATTCGTGTAGCTAATTCTTTTTGCGTCATATGCCTATCTTCTAAAACCTCTTTTATAGTCATACCTGAGTGGTATCGCTATAAAAAGTATTACTTCTATAAATTTTCATACTTTTTACACCCTTATCAATGATAATCCACAATTTCTTGGATCTCACAATATCTACAGTATTACCATATTGAGTAAAAATTAAACGATAGAGCCAGCCAAAAATATGTCACCGACTCTCTCAAATCATAGTGAATGGTTGATACAATATAAATGGCCATTTATAATAATTTACCTAGTAGGTTAATTCTATTATACTCTCTTAACTATAAATGTAAATATATAATTTACCAATTAGGTAAATTACTTTATAATATCTAGTATTATAAATCATATATACTATTAATAATTAATATTAAAACTTTCAATAATGTAGCCTAGGTTACATTATTACGTGTTAAAAATAGTTTATACTAGGAACATCGGGTCAGTATTTAATACCCATTACTGCATCGTTACGCCGGGTTTTGATGAGGCATCGCCTGGTTGATCTCATCACGCTGTTCGTATACGTGCGAAGCTTTCACAAACCCAATGGCGTATATATTTTACAAAACAAAGAATCATATAGATTAACTAAGTAGTTTTAGCCACAATTCTCTGCAGAGGGGCTCGAGAAAAAGGATTTAATATGGCACAAATTGCAGCAAATTTACAACGCATTAAAAACGGTCAACGCCGTTATGCAATTACACCTCGCATTCCTGGAGGTTTCATTCAACCTGAACAATTACAAAAAAATATATCGACGTAGCCAATGGAGTTCGGCGCCGTTCTAAAATTGACTGCCAGCCAACGCATTATGATTACAAATTTGAAAGCAGAAGACGTAGATAAAGCTTGGGGAGATGCTCGGCATGGAGCCAGCGTACACTGTATCTAACCGCGTACTCAGTATAAAAATCTGCCCTGGTACTACATTCTGTAAACGTGCTAAACAAGATAGCGTACATCTTGGCATGCAAATCGAGCGCAAATATTTGTCTCAAGAAATGCCAAACAAAATGAAAATCAGCGTGTCCGGTTGTCTTAATTCTTGTACTGAAAAGTCGCACTGAAAGATGTGGGTATTATCGGTACTGTAGAGGGCTGGAATGTATACGCTGGCGGTAGCGGCGGTGCACACCCTCGCATTGGCGACCCTCATCGCTGAAGTAACAACTGAAAAAGAAGCTCTTGCATTGGTGAATCGTATCATTGCATACTATAAAGAAAAATGCTCAAAATTGAACGCATAGGGCGAATTCATTGATCGCATTGGTTTAGGGGCTTTCAAAGCAGCTGTATTGGGCGACACGAAGGTGCTCAGCTGAAAGCAAATCCGAAGAACCAGCTGTGTTCTTGCCTGGTCAAGGTAACGATCCTGAAGTCGAAGCACCTCGCCTCTCGAAGTAGGTTCTCCTGTACTCCAGACACAATCATTCGCGACATCGTGAAACATATCCAAATGTTGTGCCTGTGTATAGCATCGGCATGGGTTGCTAGAGCTGCCCTTCTGCCACAGCTGAGCCATATGGCAAAGCCGCAGAAATTCACGGTTTTAATGTATACGATTTAGTAGAGAAGTTAGAAACAGCACGAAAAGGAGCTTAATATGTCCGCATTCTTGGGTCACATCCATTACTGGTTATATCGTAAATTCAATTGCTCGTAGAGCGTGAAAACTTGATTTTAGAAAAACAACTAAAGTTGTTGATGATTTGTGCAGAGGAATTTCACTCCATCTCCACGTAGATACATACGGCGAACCAATCAGCAAAGCATTCCTCTGGAAAACATCATCGACCACGGCAATATCCACAGCTGGTTGGCTAACCAAATCAACATTGCATCCGTTCGCGAAGCGCTTTCATTAGAGATTTGCTTGACACTAACTCCGGCGACGAAGCGGTGAACGTAGTAACAGCTATTCTCGATGCGTTTGCTGTCCAAGGCCAAGCATGTAGCGTTGTGGCGCAAAGACAACCTTGCAGAACACACTGCTCCAGCGATTTACGTGCGTTGCAAAACTTCTACGTAAATGGCATGCCTTGTGATGGCGGTGACCAAGTGGTTTCTGAAAGCCCAGATGGAGTTCACATGGGTGGGTGACCACAGATTACAAGCAGAGCTACTGGCGTACGGCGGGCGTTGACCCTAAATTCATGGCTGTAGCTTACCAAACATGGTTCGAAGCATTTGTGAAAGCTATTGATCAGCCTTTGAACTTGTAACGACTGAGAAAAACGGGCACACGTTTATATACAATCAAGAAAAATAATTAATAAATATAGAGTATTTCCTTTGCTTCGGAAATATAAACGAACGAAAACGAACAAAAAGCGAGACGTAAAAATTTTACGTTCCTTTTTATCTTATGTTATATTCTACAATTGCTAACAGTATGTATGAGTACCACGTCCTATACCTTGTTTTCTTAAAAAGCACTGATTTCACTAATTTATTAACAATTTGTAATATCTTCGTTTTTCCAAACCCTGTATACTCTACTAATTTTCTGAAGGCAAAAGCCTTAAATTGTGAGAATATCATATATTTTCTTTTCATCAGCTGTTAATTTATCTAAATTTTGTTCAATGACAGGTAAATGGTTCTTATCGATTTTTCCGAATATACTATATCATAAAATGGGCAGTAAAACGAACGTAAATATTTTTCGTTCGTTTTTGCATCCATTAAATCTATATTTAATATATATTTTTTCAAAAGCTGTATATAGGCACAGCATTGATATAACAATATCATTTTATAATGTAAGCATAAGGTAATTCATAAGTTCATTTAATTAAGTGATGGCGTCAGCTTTCAAAACATAAAAGCTACAATTAGGAGGTCTATTATGGCAGGCACAGTTAATCAAGGGTGGGTTTATTATTTCAGGGTCCTAACTGTAATCGTAAAAAGGCGGCAAAGCTGGTGAACAGAGTTGAAAAACACAACCCAGAAGCAAATGTAATTTTTACAGTAGTAAAGGTAAGTACAAGTATTCCTTAGCAAACTGAAGAGCACGTACTTGTAGCGCAGGCCCAAGTGATTAGAATTCAGCAGCGACAACTACATCCAAGCAACGCACTTGTTGAAGACAGCGAATTCGTAGTAAATCTTATCCACAAACCTGAATAAAACACTAAGGACAGTTGAGCTAATCAGCTGTCCTTTTCCTCATACTAACTTATCTATGTGCTATCTAATCTGTATACTATTTAATCTATATACTATCAGATCTATGCACTATCTAATCTATATATTATCTATTCGAGTATCTTTCAACTAGAAGAACACATGATAAGCCTATCAAATGCATAATGTGCCGCTGTACAAAGACGGGTCACCGTACTCAAAAGCACTTCCATGCTTTACATTAACATTCATAGCCTTAAGATCTGTTTCTAAGTTACCATCAAAATCAGCATACTTAGTCGCTCGAGCAATCCCTTTTATACCAGATTCTTGTTCTTTATGTTTTAACGATAATTGGTTTCAGCCTGCTCACGAGAATAGTCTTTTGAGGTTTTCCTTTTTACAATGGAACTAACAGAATACTCATAATCATAGTCTGCCGTAACAACCCATTCAATAGTATGTTTCTTTTTATACTCTACAAGATACATATTAAATTGCAAGGTATAGTTTGGAGGATTATGCTCCACACTTCGTACAGAATTTGGAAATCAATAAACATCGCTGAGCTCGTCAGTTGATGAGAGCACATTTAAAATGCTCAACTATTTGTAGTGCATATAAAGATAAAACATTTGATGTCTCAGCACCTGTAGACACCGCTTCTGATGATCCAAAGAATTTTTACTAAATTTTTAACATATTCTCTCTCTAACATACTCTATTCTTAATAATAATACATTATATAAACGATTAGGATATAAATGATTAGGGTACTAAAACAATACCGTATCATTTTAAAAGGAGTTATAGATTTGTCAAAATCCTCATCAAAAGCGTTTTAGTATGGCCTGGCGCAGGAACGCAGTCTGGGTGTGGGTATCCTATGGGAATATCGCTGCGAGAATGATGTAGTCTGGCAAAAGCATAGCGTCTCGATGCTTTAGCTGGATCAAAATGAGCAATCCAAGTTGTTCCTAGACCTATATCCGCCACGGTAAACATGAGGTGAGAACCTACAATACTAGCGTCTACAACACCCATATCCGCATCATCGTACTCTCGTTTCCAGCTCACTGTATTATCGTAACAAACAATAATAGCCAATGGAGCATTAAAATGACCATTTGTATGCAGTCTTTAAGTTTATTAAGACTATCTGCTGTATTTAATACAAGTAGTCGTTGCGGCTGATAATTATGAGCTGTAGGAGCCAATCTTGCTGTCTCTAATATGATATCTACCTTCTCCTGCTCTACGGGTTTCGTATCAAATTTTCGAACCGAATATCGTTCTGTGGCTAATGCTTTAAAATCTTTCATTAGAATCTCACTCCTTAATTGAAATAAGCTAATCATTTTCAAGAAAATCCCTATATAATGTTATCTCTATACAGACTACTTCTGTTAATATTTTCTCTATCTTACTATAAAGTCCTTTAAATCAAAAAGCCCCTTATCTAAAAACTAGACAAGGGCCATATCATATTATTTTTAAAGCCAGTATTAT